>Ga0210101_1000042_pt1 | contig 41961 bp, 45 predicted proteins | sample Muzzi_PWC_D1_FD_185534 | JGI IMG/M metagenome (GOLD analysis project Ga0210101, IMG submission 185534) | Wetland microbial communities from San Francisco Bay, California, USA, that impact long-term carbon sequestration - Muzzi_PWC_D1 (SPAdes) | ecosystem: Environmental > Aquatic > Marine >... | reverse complement strand
GTGGATGGGCGCAACGTGGTCGTCTTCCGCAACGGCGGCGGGCGCTGGTACCGGCAGCGGGGCTGATGGCGGACACCCCCTATATAGAGCTGCACGCCCACTCCGCCTTCTCCTTCCTCGACGGGGCCTCGACGCCTACCGAGCTCGCCGGCGCCGCGGCCGAGCTCGGCTACCCGGCCTTCGCCCTCACCGATCACGACGGGGTCTGGGGGTCGATGGAGTTCGCGCACGCCTGCAAGGGCCTCGGCGTGCGGCCGATCACCGGCACCGAGGCGACCGTCTCTCCCCCGGCGCGGTCGAGGTTTGAACCGCTATCCGGTTCAAACCTCGACCGCGGCCCGGGGGTGGCTCATGTGACGCTGCTGGTCGAGGACGCGACCGGCTATCGCAACCTCTGCCGGCTGCTGAGCAAGGCGCACTCGCACACTCGCGACAGCACGGGGCGCACGGCGGGGCAGCCGTCGCTGACGCTGGAGCAGCTGGAGGAGCACGCCGATGGTCTCCTCTGCCTCTCCGGCTGCGCCGGCTCGGGCGCCCTCGCCGGCGCCTGGGAGCGCGGCGAACCGGCCCGCGGCGCGGCGCTCGCCGCCCGCCTGCTCGCCGCCTTCGGCCGCGACCGCTTCCGGGTCGAGCTGCAGCGCCCCTGGTGGCGCCACGACCGCGCCCGCAACCGCTGGCTCGCCGGCCTCGCCGAGCGGCTCGGCGTCCCCAGCGTGGCGACCGGCGACGTCCACTCCCACGCGCGCCGCCGCGCCCCCCTCCAGGACGCCCTCGTCGCGGTGCGCCTCGGGACCACGCTCGAGGCCTGCGAGCCGCGCCGCCGCGGCAACTCCAGCTCGGCGCTCGTCTCGCCGCCGGCGATGGCGGCCCGCTTCGCCGAGCACCCGGAGGCGGTCGCGGAGACCCTGCGCCTCGCCGAGCGCCTCCGCTTCGACCTCACCGCCGAGCTGGGCTACCGCTACCCCGGCTCCGAGAACCCCGGCGCCGACCGCGAGCTGGCCGAGGCCTGCCGGGCGCGCCTCGCCGAGCGCTACGCCGGCTCGCGCCGCCGCGTCGACGCCGAGCGCCGCCTCGAGCGGGAGCTGGCGACGATCCGCAAGCTCGGCCTCTCCGGCTTCTTCCTCCTGCACCGCGACCTGCTCGAGCTGGCCCGCGAGGTGGCGCTCGAAGTGCGCGGTCCCGGCTCGGCCCGTGCCGTGCTCCCCCCCGGCCGGGGGCGCGGTTCCAGCGTCAGCTCGATCGTCTGCTACCTGACCGGCCTCTCCCACGTCGACCCGGTCGAGGCGGAGCTGTTCGCGGGCCGCTTCCTCAACGACGAAGCCACGGCGATGCCCGACATCGACCTCGACTTCCCGCGCGACGTCCGCGAGAGGCTGATCCCCCGCGTCCACCAGCGCTACGGCGCCGACCGCTCCGCCCTGGTCGCCGCCTTCCCCACCTACCGGCCGCGCGGCGCGGTGCGCGACCTCGGCAAGGCGCTGGCCCTGCCGCCGGCCGAGATCGAGCGGGTCGCGAAGACGGTCGGCTTTCACGAGCGCGGCGGCGAGATCGAGCGCGACGTCGTCGCCGCGCTCGGCGCCGAGCGCGCCGCCTCCCCCGGCTGGCGGGCGCTGCTCGCGCTCGTCGGCGAGGCGCTCGGGCTGCCCCGCCACGCCTCCCAGCACCCGGGCGGGATGGTGATCTCGACCCGGCCGCTGCTCGACGTCTGCCCGGTCGTGCCGGCGGCGATGGCGGGGCGGCAGACCGTCCAGTGGGACAAGGACTCGTGCGCCGACGCCGGCTTCCTGAAGATCGACCTGCTGGGGCTGGGGATGCTCTCGGCGGTCGAGCGCTGCGTCGAGGAGGTGGGGCGGGCGCGGGGCGAGCGGCTCGACCTCTCGCGCATCCCGCTCGACGACGACGCCACCTTCGAGTCGATCCGCGCCGCGGAGACGACCGGCGTCTTCCAGATCGAGAGCCGCGCCCAGATGCAGATGCTGCCGCGCACCCAGCCGCGCGACATCGACGACCTCACCGTGCAGGTGGCGCTGGTCCGGCCCGGCCCGATCCAGGGCGGCGCCGTCCACCCGTACATAGAGAGGCGCAAGCGGCTGCGCGAGGATCCCGGCTTCGAGGTCCCCTACGAGCACCCGCTGCTGGAGCCGGCGCTGGGCGAGACGCTCGGCACGATCGTCTTCCAGGAGCAGGTGCTCGAGGTGGCGATGGCGCTGGCCGGCTTCTCCTCGGCCGAGGCGGAGGGGCTGCGGCGGGCGATGAGCCGCAAGCGCTCCGAGGCGGCGCTGGAGGGGTTCCACCGGCGCTTCGTCGCCGGCGCGACCGGGCGGGGGGTGCCGGAGGAGACGGCGGAGCGGGTCTGGGAGCAGATCCGGGGCTTCTCCGGCTTCGGCTTCCCGAAGGCGCACTCGGCCGCCTTCGGCCTGCTCGCCTACCAGTCGGCCTGGCTGCGGATCCACTACGCGCCGGAGTTCCTCTGCTCGCTGCTCAACGAGCAGCCGATGGGCTTCTACCCGCCCGACGCGCTGGTCCACGAGGCCCGTCGCCGCGGCGTGCGGCTGGCCGGTCCCGACGCCAACCGCAGCCGCGTGCTCTGCCACGTGGAGACACCGCGCGGGGAGGCCGACTTGCCGGCGGAGACGGAAGTCCGGGGCGGGTTGACGGCGCGGATCGGGCTCGGCTACGTGAAGGGGGTGCGGGAGGGGGAGATGGAGAGCCTGGTCGCCGAGCGCGAGCGCGGCGGCGCCTACCGGGGGATCGCCGACCTCGCCTCGCGCTCGGGGGCGAGCCGCGACGGGCTGGAGCGCCTCGCCTGGGCCGGCGCTTTAGACGACCTCGCCGAGGCGCCGCAACCCGAGCGGCGTTCGCACTTTCTTTCGTTATACGGGGAAAAGTGCGAACGCCCGGGAAGGCGGGGGGCGCTTTGGCAGGTCGGAACGGTCGCCACCGGGGTGCGGCACGGGGAGGGGACGCAGATGGCGCTGCCGCTGGAGACGCCGGGCCCGCCCCCGCTCGAGCCGCTGGACGAGTGGGGGGAGGCGATCGCCGACTACCGCTCGATCGGGATGACGCTGGGCGAGCACCCGATGGCGATGCTGCGCGACGGCCTCGACCCCGGGCTGCTGCGCAGCGCCGACCTCGAGCGGGTCGAACACGGGGCGACGGTCGAGGTGGCGGGGATGGTCGTCGCCCGCCAGCGCCCCGAGACCGCCAAGGGGATCGTCTTCATGCTGCTCGAAGATGAGCGCGGCACCGTCAACCTGATCGTCCCGCCGCCGGTCTACGACCGCCACCGGGCCGAGGTCCGCGCCTCGCCGCTGGTCCGCGCCAGGGGCCGCCTCGAGCGCCGCGAAGGCACGACCAACGTTGTCGTCGACGAGCTGCGCGAGCTGGAGCTCACCGAGCCGACACCGCCGCCACCGAGCCCGGCCGCCGAGGCCTTCGCCAAGGCGAGGCGGATCGACCGCGCCTGCGAGGCCCGGCGCCGCGCCGTCGCCCAGCTCCGCACGGTCGCCCCGGCCGGCCACAGCTTCGGCCGCCGCGGCCGCTGACCCTTCCCTTCTCTGCGTCAAAACGTCACCAAGGCGACCCGCACATTTCACATTCTGCGCAGCACGCGCGCGTTTGCGCATGCGACAATAGCTTTCGTGTTCGGCAGTCGACAAAACGTCATCCGCGAGCTCATCTGCGTCCAGCGCGAGGAGCACGCGATCACCCGCGCGTTGATCGAGAACCAAAGCGAGGAGCACGCGGCGACTCGGGCGCTGATCGAAAGCCAGCGCGAGGAAGCGCGCGACGAACGAGAAGGGATACGCCGCGAAGGCGATGCCCGAACCGAGCAAATGCACCTCGAAGGGGAGAAACGCAGGGAGCAGATGCGCCGTGAAGGCGAGAAGCGAGCCGAGCAGATGCGCCGTGAAGGGGAAGCGCGCACCAAGCAAATGCACCTCGAAGGGGAGAAACGCAGGGAGAAGATGCGCCTCGAAGGCGAGAAGCGCACCGAGCAGATGCGCCGTGAAGGGGAGAAGCGCACCGAGCAGATGCGCCGCGAAGGCGAGAAGCGAACCGAGCAGATGCGCCGTGAAGGGGAGAAGCGCAGCGAGGCGATGCGAGAGTTCATGCGAGAGATCCTGCTCCGCAACGAGAAGGTCTACACAGCGGTGATAGCCGAGGCGGAAAAAGGACGCGAACAGCTCGAAGAAGGCACTGAGCAGATACGGGCGAACACGAAGGCCTTGCTCAGCGTCCTCGACCGCTTCAACGGTGGCTCCGAGTAGCTCGCCGCGCTGCGCCGGGCGGGGCTCTCAGCCGCCGAGCGAGGCCGACAGCCACGGCCCGATCAGCGAGACGGTCGCCAGGGCGAGGGCGAGGCCGGCGACGAGGGAGACGGCCAGAACCGCCACTCGCAGGCCGGAGCCGGCGAGATGGGCCTCGCGGCCGCCGGCGTGCCGCCAGTCGGGCGCCGCCAGCGCGGGAACCTCGAACAGGTGGCCGAGCACATGGACGGTCATCGCCGCGAACCAGACGATGAAGCTCGCCTTGTGCAGGAACTTCAGCGTCGGGTGCGCGGGACCGGCGATCGTCAGGGCGACGCCGGTCGCGAACAGCGCCAGGGTGGTGAGGACGACGCCGGGCGCCAGCAACCGCATGAGGAGCGGCGGCGGTCCCTTGTCGCGGTACGAGGGGGCGTGCAGGTAGTAGCGGGCGAAGCGCCAGCCGGTGCTGCCCAGCTTCAGCGCGACCGGTCCGACCAGCAGCATGCCGATGAAGACGTGGGGGCCGACCAGGCTGCCGATCAAGGGGATCGTCGCCCCCTCGACCGCCAGCAGGACGAGCAGGAGCGCCGCCGCGCCGCCGGTCAGCCGGGCGTTGCCGGCGACGCCGTCGCGGGTCGCGGCTCTGGCCTCGCTGTACACCGGCGCGATGCTGGCCGCGCCCGCTTACCCTCGCCTAACGCTCAGGTGAGAGGTTTCTCACCCTCGAAACCGCCCAGCTCGACGCGGAGGCGGGCTCCGCCGAGCGGCGAGTCCTCGACCCGGATGCGGCCACCGTGCAGCTCGACGATCGAGCGGGCGATCGCCAGGCCGAGGCCGCTCCCCCCCGAGTCGCGGCCGCGAGCCGCCTCGCTGCGGTGGAAGCGGTCGAAGACGCGGTCGCGCTCGGCCGGCGGGATCCCCGGGCCGTTGTCGTCGACGCAGATCGCCAGCCGCCCGCCGCGTGCCGCGGTCGAGACCTCGACCCGGCCGTCCGGGCCTGCGTGGCGGCGCGCGTTGCCGACCAGGTTGCTCAGCACCTGGGTCAGCCGGTCGGGGTCGGCGGAGAGCGTCCCCGCCGGCGGGGGGCCGAGCACGACCCCGGCGCCGGCTTCGCTCTCCGCGAGGCCGCGCAGGAACGGTTCCAACTCGAAGCGGCGCAACCGCAGCGGCGCCGCCTCGTCGAGCCTGGCGAGGGCGAGCAGCTCGTCGACCAGCCGCTCGATCCGCGCCAGCTCCGCTCCCACGACGTCCTCGACCCGCCGCACATCCGCAGCGTCCGGGCTGCGCTGCCGGCTCAGCACCTCGAGCTGGCCGCGGATCGCGGTGAGCGGCGTGCGCAGCTCGTGCGAGGCGTCGGAGACGAAGCGGCGCTGCCGCGAGAATGCCTCGTCGACCCAGTAGCCGGCGAGCAGCGCCGCGGCGAGGATCAGACCTCCGGCGAGGAGGAAGGCGACGATCACCTCGAGCTGCGCCTCGCCGCGCCCGACCCGCCCGGACTCGTCGGCGACCTGGTCGAGCACTGCGAGGAAGAGCACGGCCAGGGCGGCGAGGACGATCGTGCCGACGACGACGGCCCGCCGCCCGCGACGGCCGAGCCGCGACCAGGCTCCCCTCATCGTTCGGCGAGGCGGTAGCCGACCGAGCGCACCGTCTCGATCGGGGCCGGCGACTCGGGCTGCGCCAGGCGGCGGCGCAGGTAGCCGATGTAGACCTGGACGACGTTGGTGCCGGGGTCGTGGTCGTAGCCCCAGACGGAGGAGAGAATCTCCTCGTGCGTGCAGACCTGGTTGGGGCGGCGCATCAGGTAGGCGAGCAGCTCCAGCTCGCGCTCGGGCAGGCGCACCGACTGCCCGTCGCGCTCGACCCGCCGCGAGACGAGATCGAGCCGCATCCCCGCTGCCTCCAGCGTCGCCACCCCCGCCTCGCCCTGCGGCCGGCGCAGGTGCGCCCTGACCCGTGCTGCCAGCTCCTCGAAGGAGAAGGGCTTGGTCAGGTAGTCGGTGGCGCCGGCGTCGAGGCCCTCGACCCGGTCGGCGACCTCCCCCTTCGCGGTGAGCAGGACCACCGGCAGGGCCGGCTTCGCCCGCCGCACCGCCGCGAGCACCTCCATCCCGTCGCTGCCCGGCAGCATCCGGTCGAGGATCACCAGGTCGACACCCTCGCCCAGCGCCAGCCGCTCTCCCTCGACCCCGTCGGCGGCGGTGAGCACCGTGTGGCCCTCACCCTCGAGGCCACGGGTCAGGAAGTCCGCGATCGCCGCCTCGTCCTCGACCACCAGGATCTCCATGAGGGCGATGCTAGATGGTCGATTCCACGGCCCCGCACACCTGGATGACGTGCGTGGCCCAACGCAGCTGCGCAAATCTGCGTCCTCGGGCTTGCCCCCAGTCACACGCGGCCGTGGAATCGACCATCTAGCCAGCGGCTCGGCTCAGCCCGCGGCTTCGGCGCGGCGCAGGCCGCCTCTCGCCCAGAGAGTGAAGAGCAGCGGCAGGGCGACGGCGATCGCGAAGGCGAGGGCGACCACGGTCGGTGCGCCGGAGATGAAGCCGCGGCCGGCCTCGAGCAGCGCGGTGACCGGATTGACCGAGGCGACCGCGTGGATCCAGCCGCTGAGCAGGTCGAGCGGCACGTAGACCGGGGCGAGGAAGAGGATGAGGAAGGTGGGGAACTGCATCAGCGGCCCGCCCTGGAGCGAGCGGATCCGCATCGCAACCCCCGCCGCCCAGAGGAGCGCCGCGAGGTTGACCAGCACGGCGAGCCCGAAGAGGCCGAACAGGTCGACGCCGCCGCCACCTACCTGCATGCCGGCGATCAGCGCCACCGTGGTAAGCACAACCCAGGCGACGCCCGCCCGAACGAGCGCCGCCAGCGCGTAGCCGGCGACGATCGCCCGCCGGTCGGTCGCCGCCAGCAGGAAGCGGCGGGCGAAGCCGCTCTCGAAGTCGCGGGCGATCCCGAAGCCAGTGAAGACGCCGCCGAAGGCCGCCGACTGGAGCAGCACGAAGACGAACTGGAAGGCGGTGTAGCCGCTGGGGAAGTCGAAGCCGGGGAGGTTGCCGACCGCCGACAGCCCGCCGGCGAAGGCGGTGAAGAAGAACAGCGGAAAGACGATCGAGGGCAGCAGGAAGGCGAGGTTGGTGAAGTAGTTGTGGACGCTGCGCCAGGCGACTGCCAGCGCGATTCGGCGGCTCACGTTCGCACCAGCCTCGACTTCAACGCGGTCGCCGCCGCGTACATGCCGACGAGCAGGATCGCCGCGGCGATCGCGAAGCCGAGCGCCAGGTCGCCCACGTTCCAGCCTTCGATCAGCAATGAGCGGAAGGCCTGCAGCAGGTAGGAGACGGGGTTGGCGCTGGCCACGTCGTGGAACCACTGGGTCTGGATCAGGTCGAGCGGCAGCGCCATCGAGGAGATGAAGAGGAAGACGAAGAAGACCGGGAAGAGGCTCTGCACCGCCTCCCCTGAGCCGGTGCGCAGCGCCGCGAACAGGCCGATCGAGCCGAAGCCGACGGTCAGCGACACCGATAGCGCGACGAGCACCAGCGCCCCCGGGGCTCCGGCGGCAAGCTCGGCGCCGGCGATCAGGCCGACCGCGAGGTACGTCGCCGCCTGCATGAGGCCGAGCACGACCGCCCCGGCAAGCAGGCCGCTGAGCAGCGCCGCGCCGCGCAGCGGGGTCAGCGCCAGCCGGTTGAGGAAGCCGGTCTCGATGTCCCGCGCCAGGTCGGTGCCGGCGTTCATCACAGAGAACAGCGCGCCCTGGATGAAGGGAACCGCGAGCGCGAAGGTGAGGTAGGAGTCGGTCGGGAAGCCGGGCAGGTCGGTGGCGTCTTTGAGCCCACCCGAGTTGACCGCGAGCAGGAAGAGCGGGAAGACCAGCGCCGAGACGATCTGGGCCGGCTGGCGCAGGGTGCGCAGCACCGAGCGACGGGCGAGCTGGCCGACCTGGGTGGGCAGCGCTGCGCTCACCCTCCGACCGCCTCCGCCTCCGCCTCCTCGCTCCCGGCCTCGGGCGAAGGCCGATCCTCGGCCCCCTCCAGCGAGCGTCCGGTCTTGGCGAGGAAGACGTCGTCGAGCGAGGGGGCGTGGAGCTGCAGCCGCTCGATCGCGATCCCCTCGGCGTCGAGCGCCCGGACCACCTCGGCCAGCTGCGACTCGCCCCCCTTGAGCAGCACCGAGGCGCCGTCGCGCCGCGCGCCGTCGGCCGCCTCGCCGAAGCGCGACAGTACCGCGGCGACCCGCTCGCGGTCCGTCGCCTCGTGCGGAACCGCCTCTACGGTCGGGTGGCCGATCGCCGCCTTCAGCGCGGCCGGGGTCCCCTCGGCGACGATCCGCCCGCGGTCGATGATCCCGACCCGGTCGGCGAGCGCGTCGGCCTCCTCCAGGTACTGGGTGGTGAGGAAGACGGTCACCTCCTCCTCGGCGGCGAGCCGCGCCACCTCGTCCCAGAGCGCGGTGCGGCTCTGGATGTCGAGACCCGTGGTCGGCTCGTCGAGGAAGAGGATCCGCGGGCCGTGGACCAGGGCCAGGGCAAGGTCGAGCCGCCGTTTCATCCCGCCCGAGTAGCCGCCGACCTTGCGATCGGCCGCCTGCGAGAGGCCGACCCGGGCGAGCAGCTCATCCCCGCGTGCGGTGCGCTCGGCCCGCGGCAACCCGTGCAGCGCCGTCTGCAGGCGCATGTGCTCGCGGCCGCTGAGCAGCGGGTCGAGCGCCGCCTCCTGCAGTGCCGCCCCGATCGACGCCCGCACTCGTGGCCCTTCCTTGACGATGTCGTGCCCGCCGACCCGCGCCGTGCCGGCGGTGGGCGGCAGCAGCGTGGTCAGCATCAGCACCGTGGTCGACTTGCCGGCCCCGTTCGGCCCGAGAAAGCCGTAGATCTCCCCCGGCGCGACCCGCAGGTCGATCCCGTCGACCGCTCGCGGCCCGTTCTTGAACTCGCGCACCAGCCCTTCGACTTCGATCCCCGCCCGCTCTCCGCTGTCAACCGCCATCGTTGCTCCAGTGCCTCGCAACTTCCCTGTAGATCTCAATAGTTGAGGTTACAAAATATTGAGACTATGATGTATTCCGATGGCCGAGGCGAAGGCAAAGAGGGTCCGCGGGACGTCGCCCGGGAGGGATCTGGCGAGCGAGGCCTGGGGGCTGCTGGCGCAGCTCGTCTACCCGCCGCCCTTCCTGGCGGCTGCCCGCGAGCTGGGCCTCCGCCCCTCGTCGTTCGGCGCGCTGCGGGCGCTCGATCGGCCGCGGACGATGACCGAGATGGCCGGCGTCCTGCACTGCGACAACTCGAACGTCACCGGCATCGTCGACGGTCTCGAAGAGCGCGGCCTGGCGACCCGCACCGGCTCCGAGGACGACCGTCGCGTCAGGCTGATCGCCCTGACCGCCGAGGGGCGCCGCGTCCGGGCCCGCCTGATCCGCGCGGTCGAGAAGCCCCCGCCCTGGCTCGCCGGCCTCTCCGCCGAGGACCAGCGGACGCTGCGCGACCTGCTCAGCAGAGCGGCGGGGGAGCACTGACGCCCGGCGTTGCGCGATCGCGCTCTTGACGGTGCGCCCACGGAGCGTAGTGTGGGCAGCGGGATGCGTCCCGAGACCCGATACGCGCGCAGCGGCGACGTGGGGATCGCCTACCAGGTGATCGGCGAGGGGGAGATGGACCTGGTCATCGCCTTCCCGTTCGTCTCCCACCTCGACCTGCTCTGGGAGAACCCCGCGCAGACCCACTTCATACGCAGGCTCGGCTCGTTCGCCCGGGTGATCCTCTTCGACCGGCGCGGCGTGGGCCTCTCCGACCCGGTCGCGAAGGCGGCGACCCTCGAGGAGCGGATGGACGACGTCCGCGCGGTGATGGACGCCGCCGGCTCCGAGCGGGCGGCGCTGCTGGGCATGTCGGAGGGGTCGACGATGTGCATGCTGTTCGCCGCCACCTACCCCGAGCGCACCTCGGCGCTGGTCCTCTGGGGCGGGATGGCCCGCTCGACCAGGGCCGACGACTACCCATGGGCTCCGGAGAGGGAGGCGGTCGAGGAAGCGCAGGAGGAGCTGGTCGGACCGCTGTGGGGGCAGGGCGCGACGATCGACATCTTCTCGCCGAGCCTCGCCGAGAACGCCCGCGCCCGCGAGTTCCAGGCCCGCTTCGAGCGCCAGGCCGCCAGCCCAATGCGGGTCCAGCAGCTCTTCGAGATGTTCCTCGACACCGACGTGCGCGGTGCCCTGCCGCTGATCCAGTCGCCGACCCTGATCCTGCACCGGCGCAACGACCGCGCCGTCAATGTCCGCGCGGCGCGCTGGTTGGCCGAGCAGATCGGGGGCAGCCGGCTGGTCGAGCTGGAGGGCGAAGACCACTTCCCCTGGGTCGGGGACCTCAACGCGGCGCTGGAGCCGATCGAGGAGTTCCTCACCGGGGTGCGGCCGGCGCCGGCCCCGGAGCGGGTGCTGGCGACGGTGCTGTTCACCGACATCGTCGACTCGACCCGGTTGGCGACCGAGATGGGCGACCGCCGCTGGCGCGACCTGCTCGAGGAGCACCAGAAGCTGATCCGCGAGCGGCTCGCCCGGTTCGAGGGGCGGGAGATCAAGACGACCGGCGACGGCTTCCTGGCGATCTTCGACGGCCCGACCCGGGCGGCGGAGTGCGCGCGGGCGATCGCCGACGACATGCCCTCGCTGGGGATCGAGGTGCGGGCCGGCCTGCACACCGGCGAGGTCGAGCTGATGGGCGAGGACGTCGGCGGCATCGCGGTCCACGTCGCCGCGCGGATCTCGGCGCTGGCCGGTCCGGGGGAGGTGCTCACCTCGCGCACCGTCCGCGACCTCGCCACCGGCTCCGGCGTCGATTTCGAGGCGTTCGGCCGCCACGAGCTGAAGGGCGTACCCGACGAGTGGGAGGTCTACAGCGTCGCCTCGACGCCGCTCTCCTCCGGCGCGGTCGCCTGACCGGCGAAGGACGCCTGACCGGCGAAGGACGCATGGCGTAGGGCTGCGGCGCAGCCCGTTAGGCTGGCTCGCCGATGCTCTTCGAGAGCCGACTCGGGGCCGTCCTGGTCGTCCTGGCCTGCGCGGCGGCGACCGCGGCGACCGCGTCCGCGGCGCCGCGGCAGGTCGAGGTCCCCCCCGGCGACCCCTACTACCTGCTGCTGCGCGCCGAGCAGAGCCCGCAGGTGGGCTACGGGCAGTCGGTGGGCGGCTGCACGATCGCGCCGGACGCTTCCTGCCCGGGGGCGCAGCTGGCGGGCAGCAGCCTGGCGGGTGGGCAGCTCGCCCGCGCCGACCTGACCGGGCTGCGCCTGCGCGGCGGCTCGCTCGCCCTCTCGCTGCTGTCTTACGCGGGCCTTCGGCGGGCCGACCTGCGCGGGGTCAGCCTGATCGGCGCCTCGCTCAGCTTCACCCGCCTGCAGGGCGCCGACCTGGGTGGCGCGAAGATCACCTTCTCGGGCATCGCCAACGCCGACCTGCGGGGCGCCCGCCTGGCTCGCTCGGATGGCTACTTCGGCGCGATCGTCGGCTCCGACATGCGCGGCGCGAACATGCGCGGGATGACCTTCTCCAACAGCGACATCAACGGCACCGATATGCGCGGCGCCGACCTGCGCGGCGCCGATCTCACCAACGCCGACCTGACCGGGTCGCGCCTGCGCGGCGCCGACCTGCGCGGCGCGCGCCTCTGCAACACCCTGATGCCGAATGGCAGCGTCCGCGCGCCGCATGAAGGGCTCTGCCCAGGCCAGATCAGGCAGGGACCGAAGCATGCTCGGCCGATCGCCGTCTCGGCCGACAGCCCGCTGTTCCCGGCGATCTACGCGCTCCAGACCGGGACCCAGGTGCAGAGCGGCGCTCGGGTGCGGGGCTGCCGGATCGAGGCGTTCAGCCACTGCCGGGGGGCGAAGCTGCGCGGAGTCAGCCTGCAGGGCGGCTTCCTCGCCTACGCCGACCTGCGCGGCGCCGACCTGCGCGGCGTCAACTTCCAGCTCGGCTCGCTGGCCTTCGGCCACGCGGTCGCCGCGCGGCTCGACGGGGCGCAGCTCGGCGGCACCTCGTTCGCCGACGCCGACCTGAGCGGCGCGTCGATGCGCAAGACGACGCTGGGGCTGTCGGTGTTCACCGGAGCGAAGCTCAAGAAGGCCGACCTGCGCAGCGCCGACGGGCGCTCCACCACCTTCGACGGCGCCGACCTGCGCGGCGCGAAGCTGGATCGCGCCGACCTGGCGACCTCGACCCTGGTCGGGGCCGATATGCGCGGCGCGAACCTCAGCGGGGCGAACCTCAGCGGGGCGAGCCTGGTGGGCGCAAAGCTGGGCGGCGCCGAGCTCGGAGGCGCGACCTTCTGCAACACGATCATGCCGGACGGCTCGCTGCGGGACCCGAGCGCCGGCCCCTGCCCGGGCGCCTGAGATGGTTGATTCCACGACCCCGCGCACCTGGATGACGTGCGTGGCCCGTTGAGTCGCAGTTCTTCTCGCATACCGAGAAGAACGGCGAACTCAACGCAGCTGCGCATATCTGCGTCCTCGGGCTTGCCTTTGGCGCCACCAAAGGCTGCGCCCTGCGTCCTTGATCTGCTTGGCCACGCACGCCCCCAGTCACACGCGGCCGTGGAATCAACCATCTGAGCGCCGCCGCTCAGCGCAACGCGAGGGCGACGCTGGCGCAGACGCTGCCGTCGGCGTGGACGTTGGTGATCTCCGATGCGCCGAGCCGGGTCAGCAGGCCGCCGAACTCACCGCGGAACATGAACGGGTCGGTGTCCTCGTATAGCCGCCGCGCGGGCGCGCCGGGCTCCATCGAGGGGTACTCCTCGCGCTGCAGCTCGACCCCGCGCTGGGCGACGAAGTCCCCCTCCAGCGCAACCTGGATCGCCCTCTCCCAGGTCGAGTCGTCCTGGCGCCAGCCCAGCGTCACCCCGTGCCCGCCGAACTCGTGGGCGGGCTTCAGAACCAGGTGCTCGCGCTGGCCGCGCAGGTACTCGACCAGGTCCACCGGCTTCCCAGCGGGATCGGTGGCGGGGCCGTCTGCCACCTGCCGCGCCCAGGGGACGTGGGCGCGGATCGCCTCGCGCTCGGCGGCGCCGAAGCCGAAGTCCTGCGCGGGGTCGGTGAGCAGGGCGAAGATCGCCTTGTGCCCGAGCAGCTCGCTGCTGAACGAATTGACCAGGCACGCCGCCTCGGCGCGGACCGCGTCGAGGATCGGCTGCACGTCATCGGCGCCGGCGAGGAGCTCGCCGCTCACCATCACCCGGTGGACGAGGTCGACCTCGGTCCCGCCGGCGCGCAGCCGGCCGCCCGCGAAGCTGAACTCGGCCGGGTCGGCCACCACCGCATCGACGCCGCGCGAGGCGTAGAAGTCGCGATCCAGCTCGACGCCGGTGAGCCGCACCGGGTCGTCCGTCCTGGTCGCGATCCCGATCGTCGGCTTGCCCTTCCCGCCGCAGTCCTGCCAGGTGTCCAGCAGCGCGCCGAGCTGGAGCTGCTGGAGGCGCAGCGGCCGCAGCGCGTACTCCTCGCCGAAGCGGCGGTAGACGCCCATCCCCTCGAAGAAGTTGAGGATCGCGTCGTTGTGGCCGGCGCCCTGCGGGGTGTCGGCGTTGACCTCGATGAAGTGCAGGCGGGTGCGCGCCAGCGACGCGTCGAGGCGGACCAGAGCGCCCTCGCCGGCCGCTCGGGGCTCGAGCCGCAGCAGCTCGCCGATCCAGTCGTGGAGGCTGCCGAGGTGGAGCTCGTAGAGCCGCCGGTCGGCGGCGAGCGCCCCGCGCACCTTGCGCACCGCGCTGAGCAGCAGCGCCGCGACCCGCGCCTGCTGCGCCAGCCGCTCCTCGGTGACGAAGTGCGGTCGCAGAACCGTGCACAGCGGCCGCCCGTCCAGCTCCAGGTCCCGCTCCGTGAAGTGGGCGCTCCAGGCGGCGACGGCGCCGTCCAGGTCGGGTTCGGCCGCCAGCAGCTCGTTCCAGCGCGAGATCGCCTCGGCGGTCGAGCAGGCGGCCATGCCGCGCATTCTCGCCGACCCCGCGTCGATCGACCGATCGAAGAGGGGAGCGGGCGGGCTAGGTCGCGGCGGCTGCTCACCGGGGTCCGCCGACGACGCCGCGCTCCCGGCAAGCGCCCCGGTCGCGGGCCTGGACGGGCAGGCGCTCCCAGGCCAGAGGCAACGCTAGGCGCTGCGCCGGACGCGACTCGGGGCACGGGAAAACGGCCGGTGACGACGCTCGTAGCCTGCCTCGCGCGTAGCCTTCGCGCTTAGAAGCTCGTTGCGCCGCCTTCGAGATCGGTCCCGGTGGGCTTCCTCGGGTTCCTCTCTCTGCCGGCCGCAGAAACGAACCTAGCGGCTTGGTCCGGCGAGCGCTAGGGGTAGTGGCGGCCCGTTTCCGCAATCTGCGGAAACAAACATCTAGACGAGGGCCGGCCGACGGAACAACTCGGCGGAAGGGATGCCGATGACGTCGCCCTGGAAGCGCTTCTGGCGCCCGTAGACGACCCAGGTGGTGTCGATTTCGCCGATGTCGAGATCGAGGCGCAGCTCGTCGGCGTGCTCTTCGACGTGCTCCATGTGGGTCAGCCCCGAGTCGTAATCGCCGCGCAGCAGGCCCTCGCCGACCAGCGGCTTGGAGGCAACGTCGACGATCTCCTCCCACTGCGAGAGGTCGACGTAGCCCTTGGTTGCGGGGACGATGCCCAGCGAGCGGGGCGCCTCCACCGCGCGCCGGGTGAGCAGGACCAGGTGCTTGGTCGGGTAGATGAAGGTGTCGACGACGAAGACCTCGGTCCAGTGCTTCTCGGTGATCTCGTGCACCTTCGGGTGGGCGCTGCACTGGACGAGGAAGGCGCCGGGCGTCTCGCGCACCGTCTCCAGCCCGGCGAAGAGGTCGGTGGTGAGGACGATCTCGTAGTCCTCGACCCCCTGGAAGCGCAGGTACTCCTTCGTCGCCCGCTCGTGGCAGGTCCCCTCGGGTCCGAGCGTGATCAGCGTGACCCCGTTCCCGTTCTCCCGGCTCGACATGACGAACAAGATTAGTCGACCAAACCGACGAGATCAAGCGTCCGGGGTGGGAGCGGATCAGGCGGGGAGCGCCACGGCGGCGCGGCGGGCCGGCATCAGCAGGGCCGAGAGGCAGACCATCGCGAAGGCGGTCGCCTGCAGGGCGATGCCCAGCGGCGTCGGTGAGAGCGGGTCGTCGAAGACGAGCACGCCGCCGGCGATCTGGGTCGCGTTGGCGACCAGGCCCATCAAGCCGATCGTCTCAATCGCGCCGCCGCGCTGCAGCGCCACCACCGCCGCGTACTGGGCAAGCGCCCCGCAGACGACGATGAGCGCGATCCAGGGGGCGAGGACCGCGATCGAGACGCCGCCGACCGCGGTCAGCCCCTTGATCGCGATCCCCGCGAAGGCGAAGAGGATCCCGGCGAGCAGGGCGAGCAGGACGCCGCGGCGGGCGGCGAGCCGCTCGGCGCGGTGGCCGAGCGCGATGCCGCTGGCGAGCAGGACGAGCCCTCCCTCGAAGCCGAGGATGCCGGCGGTCGAGAAGCCGGAGTGGCTGGCGTGGAAGTGCGGAACGGTGAGCGCCAGGAGGACGAGGCCCATTGCGCCGAGCAGCAGGGCCAGCCATTGCCGGCGCTCGACCGGGTCGCCGAAGATCCGCTGCGACATCACCGCCAGGGTGACCGCGCCGCCGGCGAGCACCGCCTGCACGAGCGAGATCGGCGCCAGCGAAAGGGCGGCGACGTGGACCAGCCAGGCGATCGCGGCCAGGCCCCAGCCGGCGGCGAACCAGGGCGACGCCGCGAGTGTGCGGGCGCTGCGCAGCGGCTGCCGGATGCGGACCGGCGCGACCCGGTGGCAGCCGCGGTGCTTGAGCAGCGCGGCGAGGTTGGTCATCAGACCGGCGACGAGGGCAAGCGCGATGCCGACCTCCATCGTGTGGCTCCTTTCCGGCGATGCAGGGAGATCCAGCGACCCCTGAGCGCGGAGAGCACACCGAGGAACGGAACCTCTCGGGGCGACTACGGCGCCGGCCCGACCCGATCACGGTAGCAGCCGAGGGGGGAGGGTCAGGCCGTCCGCGTGCCGCGGGTGGGGCGCATCGCCTCGCCGATCGCCGTGGCGAGTCGCTCCGCCTCGCCCTCCCGCAGCCCGCCGATGGCGATGCGAATCGCGCGCTCGCCCCGCAGCCGGTAGGGCGCTCCGGGGGAGACCGCCCAGCCCGCCTCCAGCAGCGCCTGGACGATCGCCGTTTCCTCGGGGACCGGGATCCAGACGGTGATGCCCGCCGGCGCCCCCGCCTCGATTCCCCGCTCCGCAAGAGCGGCGAGGAGGCGCTCGCGGCGCTCGCGGTAGGCCTCGCCGGCGTGCCGCAGCGTTGCGGCAACCCCGGGGTCGGACCAGAGATCCGCTACCAACCGCTGGAGCAGGTGGCTGACCCACTGCGGGCCGACCGCCTGCCGGCCGCGCACCCGGCTGATCGTCTGCTCGTCTGCGGCCAGGATCGCGACACGGAGGTCCGGTCCAAGCGACTTGGCGACCGAGCGCGCCGCCGCCCAGCTGCGCCGCCCGGCGGTCAGGGTGAGACGCGGAGCCCCGGCGATCGGGCCGAGATGGTCGTCCTCGAGGACCATCGCGTCCAGCTGGCGGTCGAGGACCTCGCGCAGCTCGCCGGCCCGCTCCTCGTCGAGCGAGGCCCCGGTGGGGTTCTGGCCGCGGGGGTTGACGATCACCGCGGCGACGCCCTCGCCGAGCGCCTCCCCGAGCGCCGCCGGGATCATCCCGCGCCCGTCCACCGGCACCGGGCGCAGCGCCAGCCCGAGCGCCCGCAGCAGGTCGAACAGCCCGGCGTAGCCGGGGTCCTCCACCGCGACCACGTCGCCGGGTCGCAGGCGCGCCTGCACGGCGCGCTCGATCCCGTCGAGCGCGCCGCTCACCACCGCGAGCCGGTCGGCGGCGATCCCGGCCGCGGCGAACTCCGCCGCGGCCAGCTCGCCGAGCGCGGGGAGGACCGGCTCGCCGCCGTAGAGCTGGCCCGGCGGGGTCAGCTGGCGCAGGAAGGGAGCCAGGTCGGGCAGCAGCTCGGGGTCGGGGTTGCCGCTGGCGAGGTCGCGGGCGCCCGGTGGGACGAGCGGCCCGAACCACGGTCCGGCGACCGGCGGTCGCCAGCTGACGTAGGCGCCGCTCCTCGCCCTGGTCACCACGAGGCCGCGCGAGCGCAGCTCGGCGAAGGCGGCCGCGACGGTCGTCGGGCTGACCCCCAGCTCGGTGGCGAGCGGGCGGACCGCCGGCAGCGCCTCGCCGGGGCGCAGCGCGCCCCGCTCGATGCCCCGCTCGACGCTGGCGGCGATCTCCGTGGCGCTCTGGCCGCCGATGCGATACTGTGTCAGCTCAGACAACCTTTCTGTACCATAACAGATGCCGACGAGAGCACGGACGAGGGTCAGGCGGGTGCCGCGGCGCGCCGCCTACGACGAGGAAACGGTCGAGGCGATCCTCGACGAGGCGCTCGTCTGCCATCTCGGCACGGTCGACGAGGCGGGCTTCCCGGTCGTGATCCCGACCCTCCACGCACGGGTCGGCCGGCACCTCTACCTGCACGGCTCGGCCGCCAGCCGCACCCTGCGCGAGGCGGTGCGCGCCGAGGTCTGCCTCACCGCGACCCTGCTCGACGGCCTGGTCCTCGCCCGCTCCGCCTTCCACCACTCGGTCAACTACCGCTCCGTGGTGCTGTTCGGCCAGGCGGAGCGGATCGAGACGGCGGAGGGCAAGCGTCGCGCGCTTGAGGCCTTCACCGAGAAGCTCGTGCCGGGGCGCTGGGCGGACGTGCGGCCGCCCAGCGAGGCTGAGCTGCGCGGCACTTCGGTCCTCCGCCTGCCGCTGGAGGAGGCCTCCGCGAAGGTCAGGAACGGCGGGCCGCTCGACGAGGAGGCCGACTACGAGTTGCCGGTCTGGGCGGGCACGATCGGCCTGCGCCTGGTGGCGGGCGAGCCCCAACCGGACGAGCGCCTTGCGCCCGGCGTCGAGTGCCCGAGCTACGTGGACGAGCTGGCCCGAGCCAGAGCCGCTCTACAATCGGACCGTGCGCAGGATGGCGATACGGCGCAGGCGTAGTCTCGCGCTAGCCCCGCTGGCGCTTGCCGTGGCGGCGGCGGCCGTCCTCGCGGCGTCGCCGGCGTCCGCCACCCGCATCGTCAGGATCGACTCGAAGGTGACCATCTCCGAACGGGCGCCCGCCTTCCACGGCAGGGTGAAGTCTCCGAACCGCGCTTGCGAGGGAGCCCGCAAGGTGAGGCTGTACCGCCTGCGGCCGGGTCCCGCCGTGCTGGTCGGCACGACGCACACCGACCGCAGCGGCAGGTGGATCATCCACACCGAGCTGCTCGGCTCCGCCGCCTACTACGCGAAGCTGCGCCCGCGCCGCGAAGGGACCGCCGGGACGATCTACGTCTGCCGGGGCGACCGCTCCAGGACGGTCGCCGTCGACTAGACCTCGGGCCGCGATCCGGTCGACTGGTCGTTTGACCCCCGTTTTCGGGGGCAAAAGCACCAGCGAGCGCACCGCGCCTCAGCTGGAGTCAACCCGGTACGCACTACGGGATAGGCTCTGAACGTGCGCCGCGAGGAGCGCGACGGGCTCGCCGTGTATCGCTTCGACTCGCTCCCCAGCCGCGGGGTGGACGCCTTCGTGTCGGCGCGGAACGGCGGGGTCAGCGCCTCTCCCTACGCGTCGCTGAACCTCGGCCTGGGGGTGGAGGACGACCCGGCGGCTGTGCTCGAGAACCGGCGCAGGCTGTTCTCCGCCTTCGACCTGCCGCTGGAGCGATCAGTGTGGGGCGAGCAGGTGCACGGAGACGGGGTGGCGGTGGTCGCGATCGGCGACGCCGGCCGCGGTTCGGTCGACCAGGGGTCGCGCGTCCCGCAGGCCGACGCTCTGGTCACCGACGTCCCCGGGATGCCCCTCTGCGTGACGGTCGCCGACTGCACGCCGGTGTTCCTCTACGACCCGGGGCGAGCTGCGGTGGGGCTCGTGCACGCCGGCTGGAGGGGAACCGTTGCGCGGATCTCCTCGCGGGCCGTCGCTGCGATGCGGAGCAGCTACGGCAGCGACCCCGCCGACATCGTGGCGGCGATCGGGCCGTCGATCGGGCCGCAAAGCTACGAGGTTGGCGGGGAGGTCGTCGATCGCGTCCGGGACGCCTTCGGCGAGCGGGCTGACCGCCTCCTCGAGCCGCTCGGTGACGGCGGGGCGCGTCTCGACCTCTGGGCGGCCAACGCCCTGGACCTCGAGGAAGCCGGGGTCGAGCCCCGGCGGATCGAGGTGGCCGGCGTCTCCACCCCCGAGGCCCTCGACCGTTTCTACTCGCACCGGGCCGAGGGCCCCACCGGCCGCTTCATCGCCGCGGCGTCGCTGCGGCCCGCCTGATCGTCAGGCGGGCCGAGGGTCGGCCTCCAGGAGCGGATGGACGAGGCCGTGCTCGGCGCAGATCCGCGGCACGCTCTCCATGTCGAACTCGATCCCGTAGCGCTCACCCAGCGCCTCGGGGTCGAAGCTGCCGTCCCTGGTCGTTTCGTCGAACTCGCGGAAGAAGTGCTCGAAGCCGCCCGGTGAGATCACCTCGAGGATCCGGCAGGGCTCCTCGCCCGCGTTCCAGAAGGTGTGCCACTGGTCGCGCGGCTTGAAGGCAAGCTCGCCCGCCTCGGCGTGGATCACGTCGTCGCCGAGCAGCGCCCCCATCCGCCCCTCGAGCACGAAGCTGTACTCGTCAACCCCGGTGTGGCGGTGCAGGGGCGCGCAGAGCGAGCGCGGCGGGACCGGGTGTTCGACCAGCGAGAAGCCGCCGCCGGACTCCTCCCCCCAGACGAGGAAGCGGGCATCGCAACCGCCGAGCTGGGCGACGTGGCCGTCGGCGGGGCCGACCTTGCGCGGGCCCTGTGAGGCGTCGAAACGCCGCAGGGCATCGGTGAGTTGAGTCGCTGACATTTTGGAATCTCCATTTCATTGAACACTAATGTATCGCGAACCTAGCACATGTCCGCAGGTTCTGTCAATATTCATCGAACAGATATGTCTACGAAAACCCGAAATGCTCCGAAACGGCGCTACCGCAAACGGCGCCGCGCCGCGCTGGAGGACGAGACCAGGCGGCGGATCACCGAAGCGACGGTCGACCTGCACGGCTCGGTTGGCCCGGCGCGGACCACGGTCAGCGCCGTCGCCGAGCGAGCCGGGGTGCAGCGGGCAACCGTCTACCGCCACTTCCCTGACGAGTGGGCGCTGTTCGACGCCTGCTCCTCGCACTGGATGGCCGCGCACCCGCTGCCCGACCTCGAGGCCTGGAGCGCGATCGCCGCTCCGGAGGAGCGCCTGCGCACCGGGCTCGCCCAGCTCTACTCGTGGTTCGAGCGGGGGGAGTACATGCTCGAGCGGACCACCCGCGACGTCGCGGTGGTGCCGGCGCTGGAGCCGGCGATGGCGAGGTCCGCCCAGTGGTTCGAGGCGGCGACCGACGTCCTTCTGCGGGACCGTCCGCAACGCGGCGCCCGCCGTCGGACGGTTCGCGCCGCGATCGCCCACGCGGTCGACTTCGCCACCTGGCGCTCGCTGGTCCGCGAGCAGGACCTCTCGCGGAGCGAGGCGATCGAGCTGATGGCCGGGCTCGTCGACGCCGCCGCGGCGGGCTGAGCGGAGATCTCCCGCCCTGGACCCGACGAGGGCCGCCGGGCTCGCAGCGGATGTAGGCTTCGCCGCGGTGAGCCGAGCGGAGCGGAAACGGGACAGGGGCCGGGTCGCCTGCCTTGCTGCCGTGCTGGGTGCCGCCGCGCTGGCCGTCCTCGGCTTCGCGGCGAGCGCCGCCGCCGCGCCGTCCTATCCGGAAGCCGTCGTGCTCGTCTCCGGCTTCGACACCGAGACGCCGTTCACGACGCCGGACCCGGCCTGCAACGGCAAGGAGGGAGAAGCGTGGGACGCGCCGACCGGGATCGCCGGCCGGCTGAAGGCGGCCGGCAAGCAGGTCTTCACCGCCCCGATCCACCAGTCGGACAGCAACGGGCTGCCGCCGTGCAACCCCGAAGGGCCGGCGCCGCCGCTCAGCGACTACGTCGACTCGAACGGCGAGCTGGACGCCAACGGGCAGGCGCTCGCCGGGCTGCTCGCCTTCCTGCGCGACGAATACGGGGTTCGGACCGTGCACCTCGTCGCCCACTCCGACGGCGGTCTCTGGTCGCGCTCGGCGATCAGCCAGGACGCCCCCTACGCGGGGCTCTCGGTCCTCTCGCTGACCACGCTCGGGACGCCGCACACCGGCTCCTTCGTGGCCGACCTGGCGATCGAGACCGAAGGCGGCAAGTGCGACTTCGAAGAACCGTTGCTCCAGACGGTGTGCCGCGCGGTTCGCTTCTCGGTGGAAGTGATCATCGACGACATCGGCCAGACCGCGACCGAAGAGCTGACCAACGACTACCTGGCGACCTGGAACCCGAGGCAGACGATCGGCTCGTGCCCGGTGACCGGCATCGCCGGCACCTACGTCCAGGTGCCGTATGTCCACTTCTCCTACTACGAGCCCGACGACGGCCTGGTCGGCGAAGCGAGCGCCCTGAACCGCAGCGCCTACGACCTCAAACTGCATGAAATCCTGCCGGCGCCGATTCCCAGCTTCCGCGCCGGCGGCGCCTACCCGGTCGTCCACGGCTCTTCGATGAGCAGGCTGAGCGGCAACACGCTGCTCAATACGCAGGAAATCTCCGAAAAGGTGACCCAGGTCGTCTCCGAAGCCTCCCCCTCCGGCCCGGCCTGCAACGTCGCCGTGTCGGCTTCCGCGTCCGCGGCGAGGTCGCCTGCGGCTCGGTCCCCGCAGCGTTTGCCGCTGAGCCGCCTGATCGTCGCCGGCCGCCGCGGGCGCCTGCCGGTCCCCAACCGCGAGGATGCGGCGATCGTGCGGGCCGGCGCCCGCCTCACCTGCGGCAGCCGCCCGGTCAAGACCGCGCCGCTGCTCGGCGATCGCCGCCTCGGGATCGGCCACCTGTTCGGTTGCCATCGCCGCCTCCGGGTGCGCGGCGGCGGCCGCAACCCGCGCCGCGCCGCGCTGCTGATCCGCCGCCGCTCCCGTGGCGGTGCCTTCCTGCGGCTGCGCGGCGACCGGATCCACCTGCGGGTGCGGGGGGTGCGGCCGGCCTCGATTCGCGTGCTGGCGAGCGGCCGCGGCGGCTGGCGCCCGGTGCGGCTCGACCGGCGCGGCTGGGGGACGCTCTCGCACCGCGCCAAGCGGACCGCGCTGCGGGTCCGCGTGGCCCCGCGGTCCGGCGGCCGCACCTGGACGGCGACGGCCGTCCTGCGCCACTGAGGACCCCCGCCGCCTCGACCGGCCCTCGACGGTGGAGGCGGCGGCAGGCGCACGGATTGCCACTAAATTGGCGGTATGGCCAACCGCCCTGCGCTGTTCACCGATCGCAGGGAGGCCGGGCGCCGGCTCGCCGGGGCGCTAGAGCGCTTCCGTGACGAGAAGCCGCTGGTGATCGCCCTGCCACGCGGCGGGGTGCCGGTCGGCTTCGAGGTGGCAGCCGCGCTCGCGGCTCCGCTGGACATCCTGCTGGTCCGCAAGCTAGGCGCGCCGTTCAGGCCCGAGTACGGGATCGGGGCGATCGCCGAGGGCGGCATCCGCTTCGTGCGCGAGCGCGACCTGGAGCTGATGGGCATCGGCGAACGGGAGTTGGAGGCGCTCGTCGCCGAGGAGTCCGCGGAGCTGGAGCGGCGGCAGCTCCTCTACCGAGGCGAGCGCGAGGCGCTCCCGGTCGAGGGCCGGACCGCGATCCTGGTCGACGACGGCATCGCCACCGGCGGCACCGCCGTGGCCGCCGGGGAAGCGCTGAGAGCCCGCGGCGCGGCGCGCGTCGTCCTCGCGGTGCCGGTCGCCCCCCCGGGAACCGAGGAGCGCCTCGCCGAGGCCTTCGACGAGGTCGTCTGCCTCGAGCAGCCCCACGAGTTCTTCGGCATCGGCCAGTTCTACGTCGATTTCGGGCAGCTCGAGGATGCCGAGGTGACCGCGTTGCTGAAGGCCGCCCACCGGCGATGCGCCCCCGCCGACGATCCCGCCGCGGGGGCGGACCCGCCCCCGGTCGAGCGGCCGGTCGAGATCGAGCTCGCCTCGGGCCCGCGCCTCGCCGGCGACCTGCGCCTGCCCGCGCAGCCCGCCGGCCTGGTCGTCTTCGCCCACGGCAGCGGCTCGAGCAGGCTCAGCCCACGCAACCGCCGGGTGGCCGAGGCGCTCAACGAATCCGGCTTTGCGACGCTGCTCTTCGACCTGCTCACCCCCGAGGAGGAACTCGACCGCGCCAACGTGTTCGACATCGGGCTGCTCGCCGAGCGCCTGCTCGCCGTCACGGCATGGGTCGGCGCCGAGGCGCAGCTGGGCGATCTGCCGATCGGGTACTTCGGTGCCTCGACCGGCGCCGCCGCGGCGCTGCGGGCGGCGGCCCGCCTCGGTGACGGGGTCGGCGCCGTCGTCTCCCGGGGCGGACGCCCCGATCTCGCCGCCGAGAGCCTCGAAGCGGTCGCCGCGCCGACCCTGCTGATCGTCGGCGGCGCCGACCTGCAGGTCCTGGAGCTGAACGAAGCGGCGGCGAGGCTGCTGCGCTGCGAGCACGAGGTCGCGGTCGTCCCCGGCGCCACGCACCTGTTCGAAGAGCCCGGGGCGCTGGAGCGGGTCGCCGAGCTGGCCGCCGAGTGGTTCTTCCGCCACCTGGCCGCGAGCTAGCGCGGCACTAGTCCTCGAGCTCGCGGGGGACGACCTCCACCTCGATCAGCCTGCCGCGGCGATCGACCCGGAGCGCCACGGCCTGCCCGATGCGGTCGCCCGACATCAGACGCTGCAGGTCGCTTACATCGCCAACCGCCTCGCCGTCGGCTTCGATGATCAGGTCGGCGGCCCTCAGCCCCGCATCTGCCGCCGGGCTGCCCTCGACCACCCCGACCACCTCGACGCCGCTGCTGCGCCCCACGGCGGCGGCCTGCCGGGGCGGCAGGGGTCGCGATCCGCCGGTGACGCCGATGTAGGCGCGGCGGACACGGCCCTCGCTCATCAGCTCGGAGACGATCCGCCTCGTCGTCGCGTCGATCGGCACCGCCAGGCCCAGGCCGACGCCGGCAACCGCGGTGTTGACCCCGACCACTCGGCCAAGGCCGTCGGCCAGCGCTCCGCCGGAGTTGCCGGGATTCAGCGCAGCGTCGGTTTGGATCACGTTCTCGATCAGCCGCGTCGCCGAACGCGAGCGGGTCGGCAGCGAGCGCCCCAGGGCCGAGACGACCCCGGCGGTGACCGAGCCGCTGAAGCCGAGCGGGCTGCCGATCGCGACGACGAGCTGACCGACTCGCAGCGACTCGGCGTTGCCGAGCGGCGCCGGCGTCAGCTCGCGACTGTCGGCCCGCAGCAGGGCCAGGTCCGAGAGCCGGTCGGCCCCGACCACTTCGAGCCCCAGCTCGCGGCCGTCCGGGAAGGCGGCGCGACCTCCTCCGTCGCCTCCGGCGGTGACGTGGGCGGCGCTGAGCATGAAGCCGTCGGGGCTGATCGCGACCGCGCTCCCGGTGCCGGCGCGGCGGGAGCCCCGCCGCGTCCGCCGGGTGACGGTGACATGGGCCACCGACGGGCCGAGCTGCTCGGCGACCTCGGAGACGGTTCGCGAATAGGCGTCGAGCGCTTCGGCGTCGGGCAGGTCCGCGTCCCGCGCCCCGCCGCTGCCGGCGGGCTCCGGCTCGAACCTGGAGGCGATCGGGCGAAGGTTCCTCATCTCGGGCGAAGTTAGCAACCGTCTGGCATGCGCCGGGCAGGCGGTGGGAGGAGGAGTCGGCGTGGGACTGAGCGACAATCGAGTAATCCCGGCGATCGCCGTATCCGACATGAGCCGGGCCCGGGAGTTCTACGAGGGGACGCTCGGGCTCTCCGACGGAGAGGAACGACCGGATGGCGGGATGAGGTATCGATGCGGTGGGGGCACGTCGATCCGCGCCTACCCGTCGCCGCAAAACGCCGGCAAGTCGACCGCGACGCTGGCGGGCTTCGAGGTCGCTGACATCTAGCGGACCGTCGACGAGCTGGTCGCCAGCGGGGTCGGCTTCGAGCAGTACGACACCGATCCGATCAGGACCGACGAGAAGGGCATCGCCCAGGTGGGAGACGTGAAGAGCGCCTGGCTGAAGGACCCGGACGGCAACATCCTCTCGGTCATCGAGGAGTAGCCGGCGCTCCAATCCTCTTCGGCATCTACCATGTCGCTTGGTGGCACCGGATCGATCGTCCGCCGCAGGCGCCGCGAGGCTCGGGAGGCGCTTGCTCTTGCGCGTTGCGGTGGCTGCGACGCTCACCCTCTGCCTGTCGGCGCTGGCGCTCGGCGGCGAGGCGAGCGGCGCACCCCCCGAACCGCCCTCGAGCGTCCGTCCGGCCGGGGTCGTGGACGACGGGATCCAGCCCCTGATCGGCTTCGAACCCGTACCGCGCTCGGTCGCCACCGACCCGGCCGGCACCGTCTACGTCTCGAACCCGCAGGGCAACGGCCAGGTCCAGCGGTTCACCGCCGGCGGGACGCTGCTCGCCAGGTGGGGGCACTTCGGTGCGGGCCGCGAGTACTTCCCGTACCCCCGCGACCTCGCCACCGACCCCGCCGGCAACCTCTACGTCGCCGAGAGCAGCATCGGCCGGATCCGGGTGTTCACGCCCGGCGGGACCCTGATCAGGGAGTGGCCGGCGTCGGCCTTGGACATCGCGGTCGATGCCGCCGGCTACGTCTACGCCATCGGCCCCGACAACCTGCAGAAATTCGCCCCGGACGGGAGCCTGGTCGGCCAGTGGGGGAGCTCCGGCTCCGGCGACGGTCAGTTCGGGGAACCCTGGGGGATCGCCACCGGATCGGGCAACGTCTACGTCGCCGACACCTATCGCGACAGGATCGAGGTGTTCACCGCCGACGGGAGCTTCGTCGGCGCCTGGGGAACCGCCGGCAAAGGCCTCGGGCAGCTCGCCTTCCCCTACGGGATCGCCACCGACCCCGCCGGCAACGTCTACGTCGCCGATACCGCCAACGACCGCGTCCAGAAGTTCACCCCGGCCGGCGCCTTGATCGCCGCCTGGGGCAGCCTCGGCCGGCGCCCCGGGCATTTCCTCCTCCCGACGTCGATCGCCACCGACCCCGCCGGCAACGTCTACGTCGCCGATGCGGCGCAGGGCGCTCACAACGCCGGCTTCGACTCCGGCATCGCGCGCATCCAGAAGTTCACGCCGAACGGGCAGTTCATAACCGAGTGGCGCGGCGCTCCCGCGCTTCCCCGCCCAGGCCGCCCGAGGATCTTCTCCCGCCTGCGGGGGGAGACCACGCGGCGCACCGCCGTCTTCCGCTTCCGCTCGAAGCAGAGCGGCGTCTTCTTCCAGTGCCTGATGACCGGCCGGCGGGTGCCCAGGAAGCTGCGCTCCTGGCGCCCCTGCGTCACGCCGAAGCGCTATGCCGGACTGCGTCCCGGCCCGAAGACCTTCCAGGTGCGGGCCGTGAAGGAACTCGAACCCGGCAGGGCGGCGGAGCGGAGATGGCGGATCGTGAAGCGGGGCCGCCGCCGCTCGGGCTGAGCCAGAGCGGCGAGATGCGTATCGGGTTCGCTCCAACTCGAGCCCTGCGCGCTCGTCTGGTCATTTGACCCCCAAAAACGGGGGTCAAATGACCAACGAATGAATCGGGGCCTCGATCCCGCACGTCGCCGCTTTGATCGGAAGGGATCTCCCAGGTGAAGCCGGCATGCCCTGGAGCGAGCCGGATACGCATCAGCCGCGAGAGGCGGGTCCCTTCTCGCGTCAGTGGTGGGCGAGGTGCTCGTGGTCCGGCCAGATGCCGTCGCCGGGCATGTCGAGCCGGTCGGTCCGCTGCTGGCGCCATTCGGGGGTCTCCGTCGGCTCGCCCCAGTAGTCGGTCACACGCACGGCCTCCCCGCCCTTCAGCTCGCCGATCGTCACGTTCCGGTAAAGGCGCCCGTCCCCGTAGTCGCAGGTCCACTCGACCACGACGACGTCGTCGAGCTGCAGCCGTCTCCCAACCTCCAGCGTGAGCTCGGGGAAGTTGCCCTCGACGGCGGCGACGAGCTTGCTGGTGCGCACGACCTCGCCCATCTGCGGCCACGGGCGCACGACGTTCTCGGCCAGCGGAACGCCGAGGATGTAGGCGAGCCGGGTCTCGCCGTCCGAGTCCTGCTGACTTGCGCTCATTCAGGATCACACTCCTTGGAAATTGTTCTGGGTGGAGTCAAACACGCTTGCGGCCGGCGACTACGATCCGCCGATGACGGAGTTCGACTGGGCGCTGCTTCTGCACCTGATCGGCGTCGTCTCGCTGTTCTCGGGAATGGCCGTTGCCGCCGTCGCGGACCAGGCGGCGCGCCGGCGGGAGCGTCCAAGCGAGATCGCCGCCCTGCTCGGTCCGGCCAGGGTCGGCGCGATCTTCGTCGCGGCCGGCACCGTCTGCGTCCTCGCCGGCGGGTTCTGGCTGGTCGGCAGCACCGAGGCCTACTCCCTGGCCGATGGCTGGATCGGCGCCTCGCTCGCGCTGCTCGTCGCGGCCCTCGTCCTCGGCGGTCTCGGGGGCCAGCGACCGAAGCAGACCAGGGTGCTCGCCTCCCGCCTCGCCCGCCAGGACGACGCACCGTCGGAGGAGCTGGGCCGCTTACTGGGCGATCGTCCATCGCTGGTCGCCAACTACCTGGCGGCGGCTGCCGTGACCGCGGCGCTGGTGATCATGGTCTGGAAGCCGGGGATGTAAGAGCCGCCAGCTTCGCGCGCCGGGGGGCCATAGATCGTCAATTCCACGGGGCTGCGGTCACGCACGCCCCAGTCACACGCGGCCGTGGAATCAACCACTAGCCGGCGGCGTTCGCCCACAGGGTGCGAAGGGAAGCGGCGAGTCGGTCGGGCTCGATCCGGTGCGGCGGCTCGAAGTGGTGGCAGTCCTCGAATACCTCGAGCGTCAGGTCGGGCAAGGCTCGCGAGAGGCGCTCTGCGGTCTTCGCATAGAGGTCGGGATTGCTGCGACCGCCGAGCGCGAAGTACGCCGGGCCGCGGAAGCGGCGAAGCGCGTCGAGGTCGAGCTCGCCGGTCTCAAAGGCGCCGGCCACGGCCCGCACGCCCGCCGGCCGCTTCGCCATCCACGGCGGCGGCTCGGACGGGGGTGCGGGCGGGTCGATGCCCGGCGCCAGCTGAATGCGCACGAAGGCCGGCATCATCTCCTCGGGCGGAAGGGACACGATCCGGTCGACCTCCTCCCGGACGGCCCGTTCGGCGGGGTCGAGGCCGTCGTTCCCCGCCCAGGCAGGCTCCAGCAGCGCGAGGCTGAGCAGCCGCTCCGGGTGCCGCGCCGCGAAGGCCAGCGCCGAGGCGCCGCCGGCTGAGTAGCCGACCAGGTGGAAGCGATCGAACCCCGAGTCCTCTGCGGCCCGGAGGATCCCCTCCACCTCGAGGTCGAGCGTGTAGGCGGGCGGCGGCGCGTCTCCGGAATAGACCTCCAGCTCCTTGAGGATCGCGTTGACCTCGGCGCCGAGCGCCTCCAGCAGTGCCCCGTACGCCAGCTCGGCGGGCAGGACCGCTCCCGGGAGGAGGATGACCTGGGGTGGAAGATCCACGGCCATCGTCGAGGCGATCCTAGCCGCCCTCTCCCGCGGCCGGCTCCGCGTAGCGCAGCGAGGCCGGGGTGTCGAGCAGCTCGCCGGTCTCCAGCAGGGTCTTCAGGCCGGAGAGGATCATCGGCCAGCCGCCGAACAGTTCGCCGTTGGCGCTCTCGCCCAGGTTGTCGTGGGTGACGGTGAGCCGGCAGGAGCTGCCGACCGGCTCGATCTCCCAGGTCACCCGCGAGGTCCCTTCCCGCTCGACCTCCTCGCTCCACAGCGCCTTGAAGCTCTGCACCAGCCGGCGCGGCGGGTCCACCTCGAGGTTCTCGCCGCTGGCGATCTCGATCACCCCCGGAACCGAGGACTCGTACCCGGAGCCCGGCGTCCAGTCCGACCGGGTGCGGACGCCGAAGCTGTACCTCGCCCTCATCTCCTCGTCGGTGATCGCCTCCCAGAGGCGCTCGGGGGTCGTCCTGATGTAGATCTCGAACACGGTCATCGTGCCGCGCCCGCCCACCACGGTGTAGGTCTGCTCCTCGTTCATCGCTCCTCCTCGATTTCGTCCTTTAGCTCGCTCAGCGCCGAGGCCCACGGCTCCGCGTACTTGCTCACCCAGCGGTCGTGGACCAGGCGGATCGGGACGGGGTTGAGGAAATGGAGCTTCTCGCGCCCGCGCCGCCTCGTCGTCACCAGTCCCGCTTCCTCGAGCACCTTGAGGTGCTTCATCACGCCGAAGCGGGACATCGGCAGGCGCTCCTCCAAAGCGCTGAGGCTCTGCCCGTCCCGGCGGAAGAGCTGGTCGAGCAGCTCCCTCCGGGTCGGGTCCGCCAGCGCCTTGAACACCTCGTCCACGTCCCGGAGTATAGGTGACCAATTAGTCACATGTCAAGGGGGACCCGACCTTGCGTCCACCGCGCCGCGGTCCGCCCGAGACGGTCCCTATAGTGCGCGCCGCTTTGTCTGTCCGCCAAGTCAGCTCCGTCCGGTTCAGCTACCGGCAGTCGGTGCCGGCGAAGGCCAGCGCGCTTGCCGGTCCCAGGCGCGTCGGCAGGGCCGCGGCTTGGAACGAGCGGTGACCGGAGGCCAGACCTCGGGGGAGGGCCTCGAGCTGGAGCTGCGCGACGGCCGCCGGGTCGAGGCGCTTCGGGGCTGGGTCGAGGTAGCCGACGGCGTCACCCTGCACACGCTGGAGGCGGGAGCCGGGCCGCCGCTGGTGATGCTGCCCGGCTGGTCGCAGACCGCCGAGATGTTCCGCGAGCAGCTCGCCGGCCTCTCGGGGCTGCGCCGCGCGATCGCGGTCGACCATCGAGGGCACGGTCGCTCGCCGGCGCCCGCCGGCGGGTACCGCGTGCACCGGCTGGCGGCTGATCTCGAGCAGCTCCTGCGCCGCCTCGAGCTCGATCGCGTCGATCTGCTCGCTCACTCGATGGGGTCGAGCGTCGCCTACGCCTACCTCGACCTGTTCGGCTCGGAGAGGATCTCCTCGCTCGTCCTCGTCGACCAGATGCCCCGTGCGCTGCGCGAGCCGGGCTGGACCAACGAGCAGGCGGAGGAGGCCGGGTCGACGATGGACTCGGCCGGCCTGTTCGAGTTCCTCGCCGGCCTGCGGGCGGCGGACGGCGAGCAGCTGCGCGTCGACTTCCTCCACACCGTTACCTCCGCCGGAATCGAGCCCGAGCTGCTCGAGTGGATGGCCGAGCAGAACGCGCGCTTCCCGCGCCGCGAGGCGGCCGAGCTGATCTTCAACAACGCCGTGCAGGACTGGCGCGGGCTGATCCCCGGCATCCGCCCGCCGACCCTGGTCGTCTCCGGGGACTCGGTCAACGTCCCGCTGCGATCGCAGCGCTGGATCGACGAGCAGATCGTGGGCTCCGAGCTCGCGGTGATCCGCGGCCCGGTCGGCGGCACGCACTTCCCCTTCCTCGAGAGCCCCGCCGAGTTCAACGAGCGGGTGGCGGCGTTCCTCGAATCGCGAGGCGGCTGAGTCGAGCTACGCTGGGACGAATGGGCACCGACACCCCAATCGCCTGCTCGCTCGGCGCCGGCGAGCTCGAAAGGCGACTTGCGGCGATCGCCGAGATCGGCAGGGGCAGCCTGATCTCCCGTCAGCTGGACGGTGGCCGTCATCTGCTGCGCTTCGGCGCCGACGCCGCGACGCGGCGGCGGCTCGAGGAGATCGTCGCCGCCGAGATGGCCTGCTGCGCGTTCCTCGATCTCTCTCTGACCGAGGGGGGCGGCGAGCTGCACCTCTCGATCGTGGCCCCCGGCGACGGCCAGGCGGTTGCCGACGGGCTCGCCGCGGCATTCGGAGCTGCCGCTCGAGGCTGAACGTCGCCCGCACCGCGTGCAGTAGCGTGCGCTCGCCGATGGCAGAGGAGTTCCGACAAGGCCACTACCTCCTCGGCATCGAGGGCCTGGCGCTGCTGCGCGCCGGGGCCCGGCGGTCGTTCGGCGCGATCGACGCTCGCACCGAGGAGATTCGGGAGATCCTCTCCGGGTTCGACGAGCCGCCCTACTGCGAGCGCCGCGATCTGCCCGAGGTCGACGTCGCTACCGGCTACGCGCAGTGGGCGGAGGACTACGACGATCCGGGCAACGACACGATCGCCCTGGAGCAGCCGGCGGTCCGCAGCCTGCTCGAGCAGCTTCCGGCCGGGCCGGTTCTCGATGCCGCCTGCGGCACCGGGCGCCACGCCGCTTATCTCTCCGCGATGGACAGAGAGGTGATCGGCGTCGACGCGAACGAGGCGATGCTCGCCCGAGCCCGGGAGAAGCTGCCCGGCGCCGACCTGCGTCGCGGCGAGCTGACCGCGCTGCCGCTCGCCGACGGCGAGGTGGCCGGTGCTGTCTGCGCGCTCGCGCTCAGCCACCTGCCCGAGATCGGTCCCGCGATTTCCGAGCTCGCCCGGGTGCTCAGGCCGGGCGGCCGGCTGGTCGTCTCCAATCCCCACCCCTTCGCCACCGCGATCCTCGGCTGGAGGGCCGTGTTCGTCGATCCGCAGGGGCGGCGATCGATGATCCCGGAGTTCCCGCATTTGCACGGCGAATACATCGCGGCTTTCCGAGGCGCCGGCCTCGGGGTCCGCCGCTGCTTGGAGCCACGGTTGAGCCGCGAGGAGGCTCGGGCGCGGGCAAAGAGGCACCGGGTCGCCGCCTTCGAGCACGCTCTGGCCGACGTGCCGGCGGTGATCGCCTGGGAGGTCGAGCGTCCCCTGGCCGACGGGCTCGGTTAGGGCTCGGTTGCCTTGCCCCGGCGCTGATGGACCAAGTGGGCGTGCGAGAGGATCGCGAAGTCGGCCCCGGCGAGGTAGCGCAGGGTGTGCCAATGCCCTCCCATCGAGCGGTGGACGTGGCGGTCTTCGAGCGTCGACCCGAGCGCGTCGAAGACCTGGAGGCGCGGACGCAGGGCCAGCGCCAGGACGGTGAGCACGAAGCCGGCCACGCCGGCGCTCGCCCAGGGCGAGACGAGGTCGGCCGCCACCCCCAGCAGCACCCCCCCGAGCGGCACGAGCACGGCGGCGATCGTCCCGTAGACGGCGAGGACGCCGGCCTTCTCCTCGTCGGGGCAGGTGAGCAACACCAGCGCCTGGAGCAGTGAGGCGTTGAGGGACACCGCGAGGCCCAGCGGGAGCAGGCTGAGCAGGGAGACGACGACCGCGTCGAGTCCCGGGGAGCGCCAGCCGGTGACGGCCCCGTGGATCATCAGGAGAAGCCCGACGCCGAAGAAGCCGGCGAAGAGGATCTGCGAGTAGGCGTAATGCCGGCGCAGCATCGCCACCGCCACCACGACCACCGCCCCCCCGGCGTAGAAGGCGCCGGTCAGGATGCCGAGGACGTGCCCGCGCGCGTCGATCTCGCTGGCCATCGCGGGCAGCATGCTGAGCAGCGGGAAGGCGGCGAAGCTGAGCATCGCCGCCAGCACGAACGCGTCCCGCAACCGCTCGTCTCGCATCACGAAACGAACGCCGCTGCGCACCACGCCGCCCGCGTGGCGGGGCAGGGCGGGGATCGCCGGCAGCAGCGCCAGCGCCGCCATCAGGGGCACGTAGGTGAGGGCGTCGATCGCGAAGACCCATGCCTCTCCGAAAGCGACGATCACCGTCCCGCCGAGCAGCGCCCCGGTGACGCCCGCCGCGGCGGGGATCGTCCTGAACAGGGCGCTGAGGTCGGTGAGGCGGCCGGCCGGAGCGACGTGCTCGATGACCCGGGGCCAGGCCGCGACCCCGAGCGCCGCGAGCGATCCGGCGACGAAGTTGAGGGCGATCAGCATCCCGTAGCTGAGCCCGCCGCCGAAGGAGATCGCGGCGGCGCCGGCCCAGACGGCGATCTTCCCGGCATCGACCGCGATCAGCGCGACCGCAGGTCGAACTGGGTTGCGAGGCGGCTGGAGAGCGGCACGAGGAAGAGGAAGGGCAGCGTGTTGCCCGAGAAGACCAGCGCGGTGAGCACCACCGACCCGGTCTGCCGGTAGGCCACGTAGGCGACGGCGATGCCAGCCATCGCCGTGCCGATCGAGCTGAACGTGTAGGCGATCGAGAGCCGGCGGATGTTCGGGTCGCGCAGCAGCGACACGGCACCGGTCCCGCCCCCGGGCTCGGTCATCGCGCGATCGAAAGTGCTTGCAGATTCAACGCCGACTTCTCCGGAGCGAACCGGACAGCGGCGCAGCCTATGGGTTGCGGGGGACATTGCGTTCGGAAACCCCCGCCCGCTCGAACGTCGCCATCTCGCGAAGCACGTTGGCCGCCGCCTGGACGACCGGAACCGCGAGGCAGGCCCCCGTCCCCTCCCCGAGTCGCAGGGCGAGGTCGAGCACGGGCGCCAGGTCCAGCTCCTCCAGGGCGGCCGTCGCTCCCGGCTCGGTCGAGCGGTGCCCGGCGATGCACCTCGCCGCCGTGCCCGGGGCGATCGCCTCCGCGGCGAGCAGCGCCGCGCCCGCGATCACTCCGTCGACCAGGACGGGGACGCGCTCAGCGACCCCGCCGACGATGAAGCCGGCGAGGGCGGCGATCTCCAGGCCGCCGACCTCGGAGAGGATCGAGACGGGGTCGAGCCAGCCGCGCGTTCGGCCGGCGGCGCCCTCGACGATGCGCGTCTTGCGTGCGAGCGTCTCGTCGTCGATCCCCGTCCCCCGCCCCGTCACCGCGCTCGCCTCCCGCCCGGTGAGCGCGGCGATCAGCGCCGCCGAGGACGTCGTGTTGCCGATCCCCATGTCGCCCGTGACGAGCAGCCGGTTGCCGTCCTCCACCAGGTCGGCGGCGATCGATGCCCCGGCGTCGAGCGCCGCGCGCGCCTCGGCGACGCTGATCGCCGCACCGTGCGAGAGGTCCGCGGTGCCGCGGCGGACGTTCCGTCGCACCACCCCTTGGAGCTGCGAGATGTCGGCGGCGACTCCCGCATCGACGATCTGGACGCTGGCCCCGACCTGGCGTGCGATGACGTTGATCGCGGCACCGCCGGCGGCGAAGTTCGCGACCATCTGAGCAGTCACCTCCTGCGGCCAGGGGGTGACGCCTGCCCTCGCGACCCCGTGGTCCCCCGCGAACACCGCGACGGCGGCGGGCTCGGGTCGCGGCGGCGGGCACTGGCCGGCGATCGCGGCGAGCTGGACGCCGAGGTCCTCCAAGCGGCCGAGCGATCCAGCCGGCTTGGTGAGGCGGTCGTGGTGCGCCCGCGCCGCGCCTGCGGATTCGTCGTCGAGCGGCCGGACGCCGCGGCAGGCCTCGGCAAACGGGCCGGACCGCGCACGGCGGAAGCGCTCGATCGCCTCGGCGATGCCCCTGTCGACCGCGGCGAACCCCACACCCGCCGCCGCCGCGGCGTCACGGTCGCTCGCGGCGTCGCCGACGTAGACCGCCCTCCCGGGCTCCACACCGAGGCGGCGCAGCGCCTCCGTCAGGGGCCTCGGATCGGGCTTTGCAGCGCCGACGTCGACCGAGGTGACGACCGCCTCGAGCAGGCCGCCCAGCCCGACGGGCTCGAGCAGCTCGTGCACCTCGGCCTCGCGCATCGCCGACGTGTCGGTGACGGCGGCGATGCGGTGGTGCCGCGCCAGCCCCCGCAGGGTCTCGATCGCCCCGGGGCGCGGATCGGCGCGCAGCTCGGCGACCGGCGTGCCGGGCGGCGCCTCGCTCACCAGGGTGCCGCCGACGTCGAACAGGACCGCGTCGATGTCCTCAAGCCGCTTCATCCCGCCCCCGCGACGGCGACCGCGACGACGAGCGCCGTGGTCTCGCCGAGCTCGAGGGCGGCGCCGAGGGTGTCTCCCGTGACGCCGCCCAGCCAGCGGCGGAAGGCGAGGCCGAGGGCCAGCGCGAGGGCGCCCCCGCAGGCGGCGAGGAGCAGTCCGACCAGCGCCGCCGCGACGGCGCGGCCGCGAGCCGCCCCGGTCAGCGATGCCGCCGCTCCTTCCCCGCTGCGCGCGTAGGGAAGCGCCGCCGCAAGCGTGACGGGGACCGCCCGCGAGATCGCTCCGGCGCCGATCGCGAAGGGCAGCGCCTGCCCAGCTCCCGCGAGCGCGGCAAGCGCAGCCGCCTTGATCAGGAGGTCGGTCGCGAGCGCGACGGCCCCGTAGGCCCCGATCGCGTGGTCGCGCATCGCCTCGAGCGCCCGCTCGCGCGAGCGGGCGCCGAGCGCGTCGGCGGAGTCGGCCAGCGCGTCGAGGTGCAGCGCCCCGGTCAGGACGGTCCCCGCGGCGAGGGCGAGCGCCCCCGCCAGCAGCGGCGAGAGCGGTGCCGCCAGGGATGCCGCGATCCCCCCCACCACGGTGCCGATCGCCGCACCGACGAGCGGGAAGGCCGGGCCGGCGCGCGCCACGTCGCCGCCGTCGAGGGAGAGGCGGCGGCCCACCGGGACGCGGGTGAGGAACGCGAGGGCCGCCGCCGCGCCCCGCAGCTCCGCCCAGCCCTGTCTCCTGCCAAGCTCGTCCGGCGCGGCGCTCACCGCAGACTCTCGCCGAGCGAGTCCGTCGCTTCGAGCGCCAGCCAGCGCCCCGCGACGAGCAGCAAGGCGCGATCGGCCGCCGCGGCCCAGATCGCGTTCACCTTCCCGAGCAGGTCCCGGTAGCCGCGCCCCAGGGCGTCGCCGGGGACAAGCCCGAGCCCGACCTCGTTGGTCACTGCGATCGTCAGGCCGGGCCGGGCGGCGGCGCCGCCGGCCGCGGCAGCGGCCTCGGCCTCGGTCCCCTCGGCGCCGAGCCGATCGAGAGCGTTCGCGGTCCAGAGCGTCAGGCAGTCGACGATCAGGGCGTCGCCCTCGCCCACCGCCTCGATCGCCTCGCAGAGGCGGAGCGGCTCCTCGATCGTCCGCCAGGAGGCGGGCCGTTCGCGCCGGTGAGCGGCGATCCGTGCCTCCATCTCCTCGTCGCCCGATTGCGCCGTCGCGATGAAAGCGACCGGCTCGTCTCCCTCCGCGGCGAGCCGGGTCGCCAGCTCGGACTTGCCGCTCCGCGCTCCGCCGGTCAGCAGGACTAGCGCCATCAGAAGTCGAGCCCCCGGCGGGCGCGGATGCCGCGATCGTAGGCATGGCGGACCTTGACCATCTCGGTCACCGTGTCGGCCGCCTCGATCAGCCCGGCGGGCGCGTCGCGCCCGGTGGCGACGATGTTGGTCCGCGGCGGGCGCTCGCGGATCGCTCTGAGGACGGCCTCCGAATCGATCCAGCCCCAGTTCATCGGGTAGGTGATCTCGTCGAGCACGACGAGCTGGTATGCGCCGCCGGCGATCGCCTCGGCGGCGAGCTGCCAGGCGGCTGCCGCCCGCCCCTCGCTCTTCTCGAGGTCGGGCGACTCCCAGCTGAAGCCGTCGCCGCCCTTCAGCCACTCGACCCCGAGCCGGCGGCCGATCTTCTCCTCGCCGACCTTCCACTTCTCGGACTTGATGAACTGGATCACGCAGACGCGCCAGCCGCGGGCCACGCCGCGCATCACGACGCCGAAGGCCGCGGTCGACTTGCCCTTGCCGTCGCCGGTGTTGACCAGGACGAGCGAGCGCGGTCTGCTCATCGGGTCCCTCCCGTCCGCAGCAGCGCACCGAGGTCGAGGTGCTCCTCGACGGCGTCCGCCAGCGCTTCGAAGGCATCCTCCAGCGAACGCCCCGGGGCCGCGCCGAAGAGCGCGTCGAGAAGCTCCGGCTGCTCGAAGAGTCCGTGGGGGTAGACACCGAGCACCGAGCCCGCGACGAAGCCGAGCCCGCCGGGCAGAGCCTCGGCCACGCCGGCGGTCGCGGTGCTGCTGCCGTGGCGGATCTCGTAGCCGGCGAACGCCTTGCCGCCGAGCGCCGCCCACGGCTCGGCAAGCGGCTCGAATCGCGCCGCGACCTTCGCGGTCTGCTTCGAGCGGGAGAAGGTCGTGGCGATCGCGAGAAGTCCCAGGCCCTGCGCGGAGCCGTCGACGCCCGCCGCGTCCTCGATCCGCTCGCCCAGCATCTGCATGCCGCCGCAGATGCCGAGCACGGGCAGGCCGGCCGCGGCCCGGTCGCGCACCGCATCGGCAAGGCCGCTGCGAGACAGCCAGGCCAGGTCGGAGGCGACGTGCTTGGAGCCGGGCAGGATCGCCAGCTCGGTCCCGTCGAGCTCGTCCGCATCCCCCACCCAGCGCAGCTCCGCCACCTGCTCGAGCGCCTTGAACTCGTCCAGGTTGGACGCCGTCGGGTAGCGGACCACGGCGACCGGCGTCCCCTCGTCCAGGCGCGGCGGCGTCGCCGCCCCGTCCTCGTCGGGCAGGCCGACACGGTCGAGCCAGGGCAGCACCCCCAGCGTCCGCACCCCGGTCAGCTGCTCGAGCCGTTCGGGCGCCGGCGGCAGCAGGGACGGGTCGCCGCGGAACTTGTTGAGCACGAAGCCGGCGATCGAGGCGCGCTCCTCCGCGGGGAGCAGCGCGAAGGTGCCGTAGAGGTGGGCGAATGCGCCGCCGCGATCGATGTCGGCGACCAGCACCACCCGCGCCCCGGCGAGCTGCGCCGTGCGCATGTTGGCCAGGTCGGTGTCGCGCAGGTTGATCTCGGCGGGGCTGCCGGCCCCCTCGATCAGGACGAGGTCGTGCTCTGCGAGCAGGCCGGCGAGCGACGCCTCGATCGCCGGCCAGAGGCGCCCGCGCCGGCTGCGCCAGGCCATCCGGCTCAGCTCGGGGTCGGGCTCGCCGAGGATGACGACCTGGCTTCGGTTGTCCCCCTCGGGCTTGACCAGGACGGGGTTCATCCGCACCTCTGGCTCGGTCCCCGCGGCGAGCGCCTGCAGGTACTGGGCGGTGCCGATCTCGCCGCCGGCCACGACCCGCGCGTTGTTGGACATGTTCTGCGCCTTGAACGGGACCACGTCGACGCCGCGCCGCCGCAGCGCCCGCGCCAGCGCCGTCGCGATCAGGCTCTTGCCGGCCGAGCTCGAGACGCCCTGCACCATCAGCGCCCTCATCGCCGCGCCGCCCGCCGCGGCAGCACGAAGACGCTGCCGTTCTCCCGGACGACCTGCACGCTGGCGCCGTAGTAGGTGGCGATGCTGCGCTCCGAGAGCACATCGGGCGCCGCGCCATCGGCGACCAGGCGGCCGCGATCGAGCAGCAGCAGGCGGTCTGCGAACTGGCCGGCGAGGCTGAGGTCGTGCATCGCCGAGATCACCGTCAGCCCCTCCGCGCGGCGCAGCGAGTCGATCAGCTCCAGCGCATCCTGCTGGCGGCCCAGGTCGAGCGAGCTGGTCGGCTCGTCGAGGAGCAGGACCGGCGCGTCCTGGGCCAGCGCCCGCGCCAGCGCGGCCCGCTGGCGCTCGCCGCCGCTCAGCGAGCCGAGCCGGCGGGCGGCGAGCGGGCGCAGCCCGAGGCGCGCGATCGCGCGCTCGGCGGACAGCCGGTCGGAGTGCCCTTCGCTCGCCAGCAGGCCGATGTGGGGCGTCCGCCCGAGCAGCACGTATTCGGCCACGGTCAGCTCCGGGGGCATCTGCGGGCTCTGGGGCACCAGCGCCACCCGCCGCGCAAGCTCCCGCCGCGTTCCCGATATCACGGAGCGCTCGTCCAGCATCGCCTCTCCGGCGAACGGGACGACGCCGGCGAGGGCGCGCAGGATCGTCGTCTTGCCGGCGCCGTTGGGGCCGATCAGCCCCACCCACTCGCCGCGCCCGACCGTGGCTGAGACCTCGTGCACGACCCAATCGGAGCCGAGCCTCACCGAGACGTGGCGCAGCTCCGCGGCGGCGCTCAAGGGCCGACCCTCCGTGCCCTTCGCAGGACGATCGCGAAGAAGGGCGCTCCGAAGAACGCCGTCACGACGCCGATCGGCAGCTCCGCCGGCGAGAGGGCGGCGCGCGCGATCAGATCGGCCAGCACGAGGAAGCCGCCCCCGGCCAGCAGCGAGAGCGGCACGATCGCCCGGTAGCTCGAGGAGACGAGCAGCCGGATCGTGTGCGGCACGATGATCCCCACGAACCCGATCAGCCCGCTGACCGCGACCGCGGCGGCGGTCCCGGCAGTCGCGGCGACGACGATCGCGATGCGCACTCGCCGCACCTCGAGTCCCAGCGATCCGGCCTCCTCGTCGCCGAGGCTGAGCACGTCGAGGACTCGCCGGTGCGCCAGGATCACCGCCGAGCCGATCGCGACGTACGGCACGACGAGAGCGACCTCGTGCCAGTCGGCGCCGCCGAACCCACCGAGCAGCCAGGAGTAGACCTCCCGCAGGGTTGCCGCATGCTGCTCCTGCACGAAGGTCTGCGCCGCGGTCATGAAGGCCGCAACGGCGACGCCGGCGAGGATCAGCGCACCGGTGCGCTCGGCGACGCCGGCCGAGCGACCGAGCGCGTACGCGCCGGCCACGCCGGCGATCGCCCCGGCGAACGCCGCGACCGGCAGCAGCTCGCCGGTTCCAGCGCCGGCGTAGGCGATCTCGAGCGTGGCGCCGAGGCCGGCGCCCGCCGCCACCCCCAGCAGGTAGGGATCGGCAAGGGGGTTGCGGAACACGCCCTGGTAGGCGGCGCCCGCGGTCGCGAGCATGCCGCCGACCAGGGCGGCCAGCACGACGCGCGGCGCCCGCACCTGCCAGAGGATCGCTTCGTCGATCGCGCCCAGCGGCGAGTGGACGCCGAGCAGTGGCAGGTGGGAGAGCGTCGAGCTCGCGATCGAGCCGGCTCCGATGCCGACCGGGCCGGTCGACAGCCCGAGGACGAGTGAGCCCGCGAGGAACGCCACGGCGCACCCTCCCCAGCCGAGTGGGACGCCTCGCGCCCGGATTTCGGGGTGCGGCAGGGGATCCCGCCGAGCGGGCGTGTCCACGGCCCGGGCCGTCATCCCGCCTGTTCCTCGAGCCCTCCGACCGCGTTGGCGATCCTCTCGACGAAGAGGGCGACGCGCGGCCCCCACCGCGAGGCGATCGAGTCGTCGACGGTAACCACGTCGCCATCGCGCACCGCTGCGATCCTGTCCCAGCCCGGCCTGGCGGCGACCGTCGCGGCGCTCTGCCCGCAGCAGACGGTGTCGGCGAGGACGATCAGATCGGGGTCGCTGGCGACCACGTACTCGCCCGAGAGCTGCGGGTATTCGCTCGACCCCTTCGCCTTGTCGGCGATGTTCCGCAGCCCGAGCAGCGCGTAGATCTGGCCGATGAAGGTGTGCGAGGTGGCCGAGTAGTGGGTCTGGTCGAGCTCGTGGTAGACGCTCAGCGGCTTGCTCGGCGCCGGCGCCGCTGCCACGATCGCGCCTATTTCGCGTTTCATCCCGGCGACCGCCGAGCGCGCTCCGTCGGGGTGACCGGTTGCCTTCCCGAGCTGCTCGATCTCCTCGTAGGCGGCGTTCAGGTCCGGCGCCGATGGCTCGACGAGGACCGGGACGCCCAGCTTCCGGAGTTGGGTGGCGACGCGATCGGTGTCCGCGGCGACGACGACCAGGTCGGGCCGGTAGGCGGCGATCGCCTCGACGTTCGGCGTGTAGCCGGAGAGCTTCGTGCGCGGCGCCTCGGGCGGGTAGGTCGAGTTGGAGTCGACGGCGACCACCTGGCCCCCCGCCCCCACCGCGTAGAGGTCTTCGGTCGCTGAGGGGGAGAGGGAGACGATCCGATGCGGCTCGTTGCCTGCGCTCCCGCCGCTCTCGTCCCGCCCACCCGAGCAGGCGCAGAGCGCGACGGCGCAGAGCGCCAGCGTGAGCGCGGACCACCGTCCGGCTTTGAATCTGAACATAAAAAAACCTCCGCGTCAGCGGAGGGGGTCGGGTCGGGCGGCGCCGCCGCACGAACCACCCTTCCTCCGAGGGCTTGTTCGCTCGGTGCAGGGCAGTCGGCCTGGCTTATCCCCGGAGGGGCATCACAGTTGCGGGACAGCGCCGGAATCGCACCGGCTTCGCTGCGTCTGCACCGGCCGGGGAATATGTGCCCGGCGCGGGCAGCCTAACTGGCAACCGGCCGCTTCGCAAGCGCTGCCACCGGTTGCCTACGACCCGCGGCGAGCGCAGCGAGGGACCGCTGCCCGTTTCCGCGACGGGAGCCGACGCCGAGCGCGGCTCAGTCTCCGAGGACGTCCATGCGCACGACCAGTCCGTCTCTGAGGCGGTAGCGGTGGCGGATGCGGGAGTCGGAGAGAAGTCTGTTGGTCCCCGCCTCGCGTACCACTTGATGAACATCGACGGTGATCGCACCGTCGGGCTCCTCGATGAACGCCTCGGGCTCGACGTCGCTGGAGATCGCGCCGAACTGCCTTGCCCAATACTCGCGAACCGCTGAACGGCCGAGGACCCGGCCACCCTCCCAAGCGTTGGGCCAGTCGACCTCGGGATGCATCAGCTCGATTGCGGTGTCGATCTCGCCGCTGTTGAAGGCGCGATAGGCGCGCCGCAAGATCTGCTCGGAGCTCGACACAGATCCAGGGTAATCGGCATGAGCTGGGCGCACATCATTACCCCGAGGTAATCGACAGGCCTACCGGCGAGGGCTAAAGTCGCCCGCGCAATGGGCACGGCCGGCAGCCAGGTGGAGGTGGGGCAGCTTCTCCGCGGGTGGCGCGAGCGACGGCGACTGACCCAACTCGATCTGGGACTCGAGGCGGGGATCTCGGCACGCCACCTGAGCTTCGTCGAGACCGGCCGCTCGAAGCCGGGGCGCGAGATGCTCCTGAAGGTCGCCGAACGGCTCGAGATCC
>Ga0210101_1000041_pt1 | contig 42580 bp, 42 predicted proteins | sample Muzzi_PWC_D1_FD_185534 | JGI IMG/M metagenome (GOLD analysis project Ga0210101, IMG submission 185534) | Wetland microbial communities from San Francisco Bay, California, USA, that impact long-term carbon sequestration - Muzzi_PWC_D1 (SPAdes) | ecosystem: Environmental > Aquatic > Marine >... | reverse complement strand
CGCCGGGTACCCTCCGGGTGGCACGCAAGTATACTGTGAAGAACGGGGATACGCTGAGCGAGATCGCCGCTGAGTATCAGGTGTCCCTGAACAGTCTGCGAGGCTTCAACAGTCTTAAATCCGACACGCTGCGTGTCGGCGATACCCTGCGCATTCCCCCGCTGCGCGGCAGCTAGTCAAATCCCCGGACCGTTCATCCTGACCCCCCCCGGCGCTAGCGTGCCTGGAAGGCTGCATTTCACTGATTAAGCCATTCATCGGTCATGCGCCTTCACTGGCGAGCGTCCTGGCGGTATTATTAACAGGTCCAGTCCTTTTCCGAATGGTGCGTGCTCAAGCAGTGTCGTCAGGATAAACGTACAATTGGCCACGGAAACACACGGAATTACACGGAAGAAAAAACTGCCCTGACGGAAATATTACCGTGTCCTTCCGCGTGTTTCCGTGGCGTTGTTCTTTAAGTCATTGCTATTCCAGTCCTTGTCTCTGTTGATCTATGTCCATTCAGATTCTTCCTGCACAACTCGTCAACCAGATCGCGGCCGGCGAGGTGATCGAACGTCCCGCCTCCGTGGTCAAGGAACTGCTGGAAAACAGCATCGATGCCGGTGCACAGGGTATCGAGGTGGATATCGAGCAGGGTGGCAAGCAACGCATCCGCGTGCGTGACGATGGCATGGGTATTCAGCAAACCGAATTGTCACTGGCCCTGTCCCGGCATGCGACCAGCAAGATCGCTTCACTGCAGGACCTGGAACAGATCAGCAGCCTCGGCTTCCGGGGCGAGGCGCTGCCCAGCATCGCATCGGTGTCGCGCCTGCAACTCAGTTCGCGGACAGCCTCGGCTGACAGCGGCTGGACGGTGCGCGGTGATGGCTCAGACCAGTCACTGGAAACGGCCCCGGTGGCCCACACCCCCGGCACCACGGTCGATGTCAAGGACCTGTTTTTCAATACGCCGGCACGCCGCAAGTTTCTGCGTACCGAGACCACTGAATTCAAGCATATTGAAAACGTGGTGCGCCGAATTGCGCTGAGCTGTTTTCCGGTGGCCTTCAAACTGCAGCATAACCAGCGTGCCGTTTTTCACCTCCCGGGCGCCCTGACCCGTGAACAGCAGGAGCGACGCGTGGCCGAGTTATGTGGCAAGGCCTTCATGGAGCAGGCCATTTACATCAACCACGCGGCAGCCGGTCTGTCACTGCATGGCTGGGTGGCGCAGCCGACTTTTTCCCGCAGCCAGGCCGATTTGCAATTTTTCTATGTCAATCAGCGCATGGTGCGCGACAAACTGGTCTCGCACGCCGTACGTCAGGCCTACCAGGACATGTTGTTCCACGGGCGACATCCAGCCTATGTGCTGTTCCTCGAGATAGATCCGGCCTCGGTGGACGTGAATGCGCATCCCACCAAGCATGAGGTTCGCTTTCGTGACAGCCGCCTGGTGCATGATTACCTGTTCAGGACCCTGCACGAGACGCTGGCAGAACTGCGTCCCGGCAATGACCAGCCGCAGCCATATCCGGCAAGGTCGCTGGAGTCATTGCGCCTGACGACAGCGCCTGGCAGTGCACCGTCACAAGGCAGGATGTCACTGGGTGTGGCGGACCAGATCGCGCGCTATGCCGCCTTGCATCCGCAACCCGACAGCCAGCCGCTTGAGACCGCCGCCACGGTGGCAGAGGCAGACGAGTTTCCACTGGGCTTCGCGCTGGCCCAGTTACACGGCGTCTTTATTCTTGCCCAGAATCGCAAGGGACTGGTGCTGGTGGATATGCATGCCGCGCATGAGCGTATTACCTACGAAGGGTTGAAGAGCGCGGAGCAGGGCGAGGGCATTCGCAGGCAGCCGTTGCTGGTGCCTGTCAGTCTTGATGTCAGTCTGCGCGAGGCCGATGTCTGTGAACAGCGGCAGGACTGGTTTGCGACACTGGGATTCGAAATCGACCGCCTCGGTCCCGAGCGGGTCATGGTACGCCAGGTGCCGGCGCGGCTGCGCGAGGCAGATATCGCGGCGCTGGTGCGTGATGTATTGTCAGATCTGCTGGAGCACGGGCACAGTCAGCGGGTCGAGGCGTCGGTCAATGAACTGCTGTCAACCATGGCCTGCCACGGATCGATACGCGCCAATCGCCGTCTCGGCATGGATGAAATGAATGCGTTGCTGCGTGAGATGGAAGTCACCGAGCGCAGCGGACAATGCAATCACGGCCGCCCGACCTGGATACAAATCAGCCTGGAAGAGCTGGACAAGTTATTCCAGCGCGGCAGGTAGCGGTTAACGGATGAACCCGTTATGTGCACATTCGCGGATGCGCACCGCGCCTGCGGGAGGGGTGGTTGCTGCAGGAGCGGTGTCTTCGCCTCGATTGAGCTTCGTTGGTAAATCCACCCGAATCGCGCCGGGGACGGCGCACCTACAGACGTACCAATCCTGCACAGGCGCGGGTCCAGCGTCGTGACGACCGCTCATCCACCGGCCATCTTCCTCATGGGCCCCACCGCGTCCGGCAAGACCACGCTTGCGGTTGAGCTGGTGAAGCGCTATCCCGTTGAGATTATCAGCGTCGATTCCGCCCTGGTGTACCGTGACATGACGATTGGCACGGCAAAGCCGGACGCAGCAGTGCTGGCGGTTGCCCCGCACCGACTGATCGATATCCGCGATCCCTCGGTCCCGTATTCGGCCGCAGAATTTCGTGACGATGCGATGCTGGCAATGGCGGAGATCACTGGCCGGGGCCAGATTCCGTTACTGGTGGGTGGGACGTTCCTGTATTTCCGCGCGTTGCAGTCTGGATTGTCCGATATGCCGGCGGCCGACCCCAAGATTCGCGCCCGTCTGGAAGCGACGGCAAAACGTGACGGATGGGAGGCCTTGCATGCGCGCCTTGCCGCGGTAGATCCGGACTCGGCAGCGAGGATACAGGCCACGGATCCGCAACGCATCCAGCGGGCACTGGAAGTCTATGAACTCGGCGGGCAGCCCATGAGCGCCTTTCATGCACAACAGGCACCCGCGGATTTCCCCTATCGGGTACTGAAACTGGCGCTGATCCCCGAAAATCGCGCCTTGCTGCATGAGCGGATTGAGGGCCGGTTCCACCAGATGCTGACGGCGGGGCTGCCTGAAGAAGTCAGGAAACTGCGCAACCGGGGTGATTTGAGCGCGGAACTTCCCGCCATGCGGGCGGTCGGTTACCGGCAGGTATGGCGCTATCTTTCCGGTCAGTTGACCTACGAGCAGATGGTCGAGCAGGCAATTGTCGCGACCCGTCAGTATGCCAAGCGTCAAATGACCTGGTTGCGGGGTGAGTCCGGCCTGCAACGCCTGGTTGCCGAGGACGGCTGCGTACTGGATCACACATGCCGGATACTTGACGACTGGCTCGCTGGCAACGGCCAGGAGAGTAAAATAAGTATGTGATTGTGCTAAAAATTTAGTATCATTTGCGCAGGATTCACAACGTACGTGTTGAAAAGGAATTCGAAAAACACAATATTGTTGTATATGAAACAAGAAAAAGGAGTGATGACATGAATAGAGGACAATCTTTGCAGGACCCATTTCTGAATGCCTTGCGCAAAGAGCGAGTCCCGGTTTCGATTTATCTGGTCAATGGCATCAAATTGCAGGGCCAGATTGAGTCATTTGATCAATTTGTTGTACTTTTAAAGAATGCAGTCAGTCAGATGGTCTACAAACACGCAATTTCGACCGTGGTGCCGGCGCGCAACGTCCGCATACCGGGATCGGATGATGCCCAGGACGAAACCCAGCCAGGGAATGCCTGAATCCAATAAACAAAGAACGGGGTGCCTGTTTGTTCGAACGCCCCGATAGTGGTGAGCGGGCCGTTCTGGTCCATGTCAATTTTCCCGATGGCGCCGGTCAGGAGGATCTGCAGGAGTTCACCGAACTGGTCGCATCCGCCGGGGCAACCGCCGTTGCCACGGTGATTGGCACACGTACCTCGCCGGACTCGCGATTATTTGTCGGTCAGGGCAAGGCGGACGAAGTCCATGCCGCCGTGCAGCACCACCAGGCCGATCTGGTCATTTTCAATCACCCCCTCAGCCCGACCCAGGAAAGAAACCTTGAACGGTTATTCTCCTGCCGCGTGGTGGCGCGCACCGGCCTGATACTCGATATATTCGCGCAGCGTGCACGGACCTTTGAAGGCAAGCTACAGGTAGAACTGGCGCAGTTGCGGCATTTGTCCACCCGCCTGGTACGAGGCTGGACTCACCTCGAACGGCAGAAGGGTGGTATCGGACTGCGCGGGCCGGGCGAAACCCAGCTGGAATCGGACCGGCGCATGATCAGTGCACGTATCAAGATGATCAACCAGCGTCTTGACAAGGTTGAAAGGCAGCGGCACCAGGGGCGCCGGGCGCGACAGCGCGCCGACGTGCCGTCGGTATCACTGGTCGGCTACACCAATGCCGGTAAATCGACCCTGTTCAATACCCTGACCGGCGCAGATGCGTACGTGGCCGATCAGCTGTTTGCCACACTCGACCCGACCTTGCGCCGGGTTGACGTGACGGGCGTCGGACCGCTGGTGCTGGCGGATACCGTCGGTTTTATCAGGCACCTGCCACATGATCTGGTGGCGGCATTTCGCGCCACACTGGAAGAGACGCGCACGGCTGACCTGCTGCTGCACGTCGTGGACGCGAATGATCCGGAAAGACATGCGCATATCGACCAGGTCAATGTCGTGTTGCAGGAAATCGGTGCCGCAGATGTACCGCAGATCCGTGTCTTCAACAAGATTGACCTCTCGGACAGCGAACCCCGCATTGAATACCTTGATGATGGCCGCGTGGACCGGGTGTGGGTGTCAGCCATCACAGGTGCCGGTCTCGATCTGCTGGCAGAGGCCCTGATGCTGCAGTTTCACGGCACCCAGGTACACGGCTGGTTGCACCTGCCACCCGATGCAGGGCGCACCCGTTCCTCACTTTATAATGTTGGCCAGGTGATGTCGGAGCATGTGGATGAACAGGGCAGCTGGTGGCTAGAGATTTGTATGGCACAGAGAAATATCGACAGGATAATCCGCGACGCCGATGCAGACTGCGATTTTCACAGGGCAGATTCCATCGATATTGTTGCGGGTACTGCGCAAGCTTCTTAAACTAACCCATTATCCAGGTCCATGCCATCTCCGGTATGCGCCTTGTTTTGGTCTGAAATGGAGTAATGTATGGCTTGGAATGAACCGGGCGGCGGCGGTAACAAGGATCCGTGGGGGGGCGGCGGTAATGATGGCCCGCCTGACCTCGATGAACTGGCACGCAAGCTGCGCGACAGGATGAATCAGTTCTTTGGTGGCAAGGGTGGCGGCAAGGGTGGCGGCAGTGGAAACAAAGGCACTGGCATGTCACTGAACTTTGGCCTGCTGGCAATCGTTGCAGTGCTCGCCTGGGTATTGCTCGGGATCTATATCATCGAGCCGGCCGAACGCGGCGTAGTGTTGCGGCTGGGCAAGTTCCACACCGTTACCGGGCCGGGCCCGCACTGGTACATGCGTGGCATCGAGACGGTTGACAAGGTCGACGTTGACAACCTGCGTACCGTCAGCCACCGTGCCAAGATGCTCACCCGGGATGAAAATATCGTCCAGGTCGAGGTGGCCGTGCAGTATCAGGTGCGGAATGCCCAGGAATACCTGTTCCAGGTGCGCGACCCGGATTACACCCTGCAAGAGGCCGCGGAAAGCGCGTTGCGAGAAGTCATCGGTGGAATCAAGATGGATGACTTTCTCAGTGGCGGCCGTGGCACCATCGTGCAGCAGACCAAGGAGCTGACGCAGGCCATCCTGGACAAGTACAAGGCCGGCATCATCCTGACCAGTGTCAACCTGCAGGATCCGCAACCGCCGGAAGAAGTGCAGGGCGCCTTCGAGGATGCCATCAAGGCGCAGGAAGACGAGCAACGCTACAAGAACCAGGCGCAGGCCTACGCCCTCGATATTCTGCCGAAGGCACGCGGTGATGCCGCGCGCATGCGCGAAGGTGCCATGGCCTACCGGGACAGGGTGATTGCAACCGCAGAAGGTGAGTCGAGCCGCTTTACCCAGACACGGGTCGAGTACGAGAAGGCACCGGAAATCACCCGCAAACGCATTTATCTCGAGACCATGGAATATGTACTCGCGAACACCAGCAAGGTGGTTATGTCAGTGAAAGACGGCAACAATCTGATGTATATCCCGCTGGATAAACTGATGGAAAACAGGGGCAGGTCCGGAATGGAGCCGGTTGAGGATGTGCAGATCGATATCACGCCGACTCCGTCCGACAACACGCCGGGCGGCCGTACCTCCACCCGCGATGGAGGTAGCCGCAGATGATGAAAAATTTCATGTTGATACTGCTTGCGGCTGCCTTGCTGGTGGCCATGAGTTCGCTGTTCATTATCGACGAGCGGCAACTGGCCATCAAGTTCCAGCTGGGTGAGATTGTGCAGTCCGTGTACGAGCCTGGCCTGCACATCAAGGCACCCTGGCCAATCAATAATGTGCGCAAGTTCGACAAACGCGTGCTGACGCTGGATACCAACCCGGAGCGCTTCCTTACCGGCGAGAAGAAAAATGTCGAGGTCGATTTCTTCGTCAAGTGGCGCATTAAAGACGTGGCAAGGTACTACACCTCATTCATGGGTGATGAGCGCCAGGCCGGACTGCGCCTGCTGCAGATCGTCAACAACGGCCTGCAGCTGGAATTTGACCAGCGTACCATCAAGCAGGTGGTGGCCGATGATCGTTCGGTGATGATGACCGAGCTGACGACCAAGGCCAATGCCGAGGTGGAGCCCTTTGGTATTGAAATCGTGGACGTTCGCATCAAGCAGATTGAACTGCCGGCCGAGGTGCTCAATTCTGTCTACCAGCGGATGCGCGCCGAACGCGAGCGGATTGCCAAGGAGCACCGTGCGCAGGGCCAGGAAGCTGCCAAGGGTATCCAGGCGATTGCCGACAGGGAACGTACGGTCATTCTCGCCGAGGCGAATCGCGATGCTGAAATCCTGCAGGGTGAGGGCGATGCGCGTGCAACCGAGATCTACGCCGAGGCCTACGGAAAGAACCAGGAATACTACGAGTTTTATCGCAGCATGAGTGCCTATCGTGCGGCACTGGCGAATCAACAGGATGTGCTGGTACTGGAACCCGATAGTGAGTTCTTCAAGTACTTCGGTGATTATTCCGTCCAGTGATCGCCACCGGGCCGCAACGATGCTGAATGGCTGTCATCCCCGGGCTGATACCCGGGGATCTACCCGGTAATGGATGTTGTCTGGTCAGATCTGCTCGCGGCCATTGCATTGCTGCTGGTCATCGAAGGCATGGTGCCGTTCCTGAATCCGCAGTCACTGCGGAAGATGCTGGAGACCGTGTCGCAGCTGGATGACAGAACGCTGCGTATTGTCGGCCTCATCAGCATGGTGGTCGGCGTAATCCTGCTGACGATAGTGAGATAGCTGCAATGGCCGCCATACAGGCGAGAACTGATTTGAGATGAGTAGCAAAGACCAGTGGTTGCTGCCCGAGGGAATTGATCAAGTCCTGCCACCGGATGCGTGGCGGCTGGAAGGTGCACGGCGGGAACTGCTGGACCTGTTTTCCCGCTGGGGTTATGAACTCATTATCCCGCCGTTGATCGAGTACCTGGAATCGTTACTGACCGGCACCGGCAATGACCTGGATTTGCAGACCTTCAAGGTGACCGATCAGCTCACCGGGCGCATGATGGGGCTGCGTGCCGACATGACGCCGCAGGCTGCGCGCATCGATGCACATCCACTGCAGCGCAGCGAACCGACACGACTGTGCTACTTGGGTACGGTATTGCATACACGCAATGACGGTTTTGGCAGTTCCCGCAGCCCGTTGCAGGTGGGTGCCGAGTTGTTCGGCCACGCCGGTGTCGAGAGTGATGTCGAAATCATCAGCCTGTTGCTGGAGTCGCTGCAGTTGCTGTCGATCTCCGCTCTGCATATCGACCTCGGCCATGTGGGGATCTTCAGGGGGCTTGCCCGGGACGCGAACCTCTCGGAACAGCAGGAAGATGAACTGTTCGAGGCACTGCAGCGCAAGGCCGTGCCCGAAATTGAGGAACTGCTCAAGGCCAGTGTCACGGATGCGGGCCAACGTCAGCGACTGGCGGCACTGGCGGATCTGAACGGCGATCGCAGCGTGCTGGCCCGGGCGCGCGAGCAACTGGCCGGTGCCAGTGAACCGGTACTGTCCGCGCTGGAAAATCTGGCCGCCATCGCTGCGCTGATAGAGCAGCGTGCAGGCGCTGAAATTCTGAACTTTGACCTCGCGGAATTGCGCGGATATCGCTACCAGACCGGCATGGTGTTTGCCGTTTTCGTGCCGGGCTGCGGCCAGGAGATTGCCCGAGGTGGACGCTACGACGCGATCGGCAAGGTGTTCGGGCGCTCCCGGCCGGCGACCGGTTTCAGCACCGACCTGCGCGAACTGATGCAGTTGAGCCAGCGCGCCTTTGCGCATCGCAGCGGCGCGATCTATGCGCCCGCCGGTGAAGACGGCAAACTGCTGTCCGCGATATCGGCATTGCGAGACGCGGGCGAGCGGGTGGTGCGCGCCTTGCCCGGCCAGGAGGGCGGCGCTATCGAAATGAAATGTGACCGGGTGCTGTTCAACGAAAACGGTCAGTGGCTCGTTAAACAGCTGTCATGATCAAAACGTCGCGTGCGTGCCTGTCGACCTGCATGATGCAGATGAAGACCTGGCAGTCAGTTTCCAGTTTGCAGACAAGAGAGTGTTCAAATGGGTAAAAACGTAGTTGTCATTGGTACCCAGTGGGGTGACGAAGGCAAGGGCAAGGTCGTTGACCTGCTGACAGACCGGGCATCCGCCGTGGTGCGCTTTCAGGGTGGCCACAATGCCGGCCACACGCTGGTGATAGACGGCCAGAAAACGGTATTGCACCTGATCCCCTCGGGCATCCTGCGCGCCAACGTCCTCTGTCTGATTGGCAATGGTGTGGTGCTGTCGCCCACGGCGCTGCTGGAAGAACTCGAGATGCTGGAGGAGGCCGGCGTGCCGGCGCGCGAACGTTTGAAAATCAGCGAGTCCTGCCCGCTGATCCTTCCCTATCATATCGCCCTCGACCAGGCGCGCGAACGTGCGCGCGGCAGCAAGGCCATCGGCACTACCGGGCGTGGTATCGGACCGGCCTACGAGGACAAGGTCGCCCGCCGTGGCCTGCGGCTCGGTGAGCTGCTGGATCCGGCGCACTTTACCGAGCGACTGCGCGAGGTGATGGAGTATCACAACCACGCCCTGCAGCATTATTTCAAGACCGCGACGGTGGATTACCAGCAGGTGCTGGACGAGGCGCTGGCACAGGGTGAGCAGATAGCCCCGCTGGTGGCAGACATCCCCGGTCTGCTGCACAGCATGCGCCGCACGGGCCGGGACATCATGTTCGAGGGGGCGCAGGGCGCCCTGCTGGATATCGACCATGGCACCTACCCCTATGTGACCTCGTCCACCACTACGGCCGGCGGTGCGGCCAGTGGCAGCGGTGTCGGCCCGCGACACATTGATTACGTGCTGGGTATCGTCAAGGCCTACACCACCCGCGTCGGCGCCGGACCGTTCCCGACCGAACTGTTTGACGAGGTTGGTGCTTACCTCGGCAAGCAGGGGCACGAATTCGGTGCCACCACCGGCCGGCAGCGCCGCTGTGGCTGGCTGGATACGGTGGCATTGCGGCGTTCACTGGACATCAACAGCGTCAGCGGCATGTGCATTACCAAGCTCGATGTGCTCGATGGACTCGATACCCTGAAGATTGCCGTGAGTTACAAACTCAATGGCGAGACAGTCATTACCCCGCCGGCAGGGGCCGACCTGATCGAGCAGTGCGAGCCTGAATACATTGAAATGCCGGGCTGGTCGGAGTCCACGGTTGGCGTAAAGACCTTTGATGCACTGCCGGCAGCCGCGAAGGCTTACCTCAACAAGGTCGAGGAACTCTGCGAGACCCCGATCGCCATCGTCTCCACCGGTCCGGACCGTGCCGAGACGATTGTACTCAAGCACCCGTTTGAATAACCCTTGGCGGGAGCTTCGGCAATCGGACGCAAGGCGGGGCAATTCACGTCAAGGTCGTCTCGGTGTTCAGTAGGGCAGGATGAGGATTTCGAGCGAGTAGAGGACAAAGTCGGAAATTTCTCAAGCAGGCTATTGAAAGCGAGGCACCGATGTTTATATCGGTTGTCACTGTCGGTGAATTGCGGCGTGGTGTCGAAGTAATCCGCCACCGTGGTGATGCGCGCCAGGCCAAGCTACTGGAGCAGTGGCTGAAGTCCTTGCTGGCTGAATACCAGGATCACATCCTCGATATCAATCAGGACGTCGCACAGTTATGGGGACGGCTTCGTGTACCGCGCCCGGAAAACGCAATAGACAAGCAAATTGCCGCAACGGCGCTGATCAATGAATTGACGAATGTCACTCGCAACCACGAGGATTTCGTTAAAGCAGGGGGCCCTGTGCTGAACCCGTTTACTGAATAAACCGGGAAGCCGGTAATTACATAAATCCTGATTTTGAAAGCCGGGATTTATGCAAATATCCGGGTAAATACAGTGCCTTTTGAGGTCTTATAAGGATGGTCTGGAAATAATGGTGCCGAGGAGAGGACTTGAACCTCCACCGGGTTACCCCGACTAGCACCTGAAGCTAGCGTGTCTACCAATTTCACCACCTCGGCGTGGTTTTCGGAATGGCTGTTGCCTGTTGCGAGAGCCGCGAACTCTACCGCCAGATTTAGGGCTTGTCAATTTAACCCGGCGGATCGCGCACTAACCTGCTTTAATCATTCAGGAAGTTCTGATTTAATCGCCATTCCGGCCGGGGCCTGAAAGGGAGCCGGAATCATGACCTGCCAGAAATACCCTTAAAGAGGGAATAATGCCAGGCGAGTCGCTGAGAACCTATCTCCTCATCCGACAAGTTTAGGTGCTGACCCTGTCGGTTCGTGCCAACGTAGTATCAATTGTTGATTATTTTATGGACAAGAAAAAGCAAGGAAAATCCAGAACCCCGGGTCGGCGTGATCCGCATGCGAGCCGCGAGGCGACACGCTATGAGCAGCCCATTGCCAGCCGCGAGCTGATCCAGGAGGTCATTACCGAGGCGGAACACCCGGTCAACCGTGCGGATCTCGAGGCACTGCTGGGCATCCAGGATGAAGAAGGCGTCGAGGCGCTGCGGCGGCGCCTGAATGCCATGCTTCGGGATGGCCAACTGGTCCGTAACCGGCGTGGTTGCTATGCCCTGGCGGACCAGTTTGACCTGGTGCCGGGGCGCGTCATTGCGCACAAGGATGGTTTCGGGTTCCTGGTTACCGATGACGAGGGCGATGATGTCTACCTGTCGGCGCGCCAGATGCGCGCCCTGTTCCATGGCGACCGGGTACTGGCGCGGATTACCGGGCTGGACCGACGCGGGCGCCGTGAGGGCGATGTCGTCGAAATACTCAAACGTAATACACACCACGTGGTGGGGCGTTTCTACAACGAGAAGGGCGTGACGTTCGTGTCACCCGACAACAAGCGCCTGCCGATGGAAATCGCGGTACCGGCGGATGAAGTCAACGGTGCCCGGCATGGCCAGATCGTCTCGGTGGAAATCATCGAGCAGCCCAGCAAACGTTCGCCACCGGTGGGCCGCGTGGTTGAGGTGCTGGGTGATCACATGGCACCGGGCATGGAGATCGATATTGCCATTCGCAGTCACGCTATCCCGCAGGCCTGGCCACCTGCCGTCGAGGCGGAGATCGCCGGTCTGGGTGAAGAAGTGCCGGCACAGGCCAAACGGGGTCGAGAAGACCTGCGCGAGGTGCCGCTGGTAACCATCGATGGCGCCGATGCGCGGGATTTTGATGACGCGGTCTTCTGCGAGGCCACGCCGAAAGGCTGGCGGTTGCTGGTGGCCATTGCCGATGTCTCGCACTATGTCCATCCGGATACGGCGCTCGACAGCGAGGCTTTTGAGCGCGGCAATTCCGTGTATTTCCCCGAGCGTGTGATTCCAATGCTGCCGGAGATACTTTCCAACGGGCTGTGTTCACTGAACCCGGAGGTAGACCGCCTGTGCATGGTGTGTGAAATGATCTTCAACGGGGAAGGACGCATGATTCGCTCGCGTTTCAGCAACGCCCTGATGCGATCGCATGCGCGACTGACCTACAGCGAGGCAGCGGCCATCATGGTTGACCTCGATGCGCAGGCGCGCAAGCGACACCAGCCGCTGCTGCCGCACCTCGATGAGCTGTATCGCCTCTACAAGGTATTGCGCAAGGAACGCGTCAAGCGCGGCGCAATAGATTTCGAGACAACCGAGACGCGTATCGTCTTTGGTACAGACCGCAAGATAGAACGCATCGTACCGCTGGTGCGCAATGACGCCCACAAGGTCATTGAAGAGTGCATGGTGGCGGCCAATGTTGCCGCGGCTCGCTACCTGGAACGCCACAAGATGCCGACGCTGAATCGCGTGCATGCGACGCCGACCGGTGAAAAGGTGGCCGACCTGCAGGAATTTCTTAATGAACTCGGCCTGGGGCTGCGTGGTGGCAGCAAGCCGAGTGCCCGTGACTACAGTGCCGTGTTGAAGATGGCCAGCGGCCGGCCGGATGAGCACCTGATCAACACGGTGTTGCTGCGCTCCATGCCGCGCGCCGAGTACAGCCCGGACAACATCGGTCACTTTGGCCTGGCGCACGAGCATTATGCGCATTTCACCTCACCCATTCGTCGCTACCCGGATCTGCTGGTACACCGGGCGATCCGCCATGTTCTGGCCGGCAAGAAGCCGAAGAGTTTCCCCTACACGGTCGACGACATGCAGGCCTTCGGCGAACACTGTTCCACCACGGAGCGGCGTGCGGATGAAGCGACCCGCGATGCCGTTGACTGGCTGAAGTGCGAATTCATGCTCGACAAGGTTGGCGAGGTCTACCCCGGCATTATTACCGCTACCACCTCGTTCGGAATCTTTGTCGAACTGCAGGAAATTTATGTGGAAGGACTGGTGCATGTCACGGCGCTGGGTAATGATTATTATCACTACGATCCGACCCGGCACTGGCTCATCGGCGAGCGCACCCACCGGATCTTCCGCCTCGGCGATCCACTCACCGTCAAGGTGGTGCAGGTCAACCTGGATGATCGCAAGATTGACTTCGAGTTGATCGACAAGCAGGAGCGTATGGTCCCGGGCGGAAAAAAGGACAAGGGCAAGCGTAAAACGTCGCGCAGGAGAAAGGCACGGTGAGACGGCATTCTGCAGATTGCAGCGCTGCTTGTGCAGGCCGGGTGCACGATGGCATGCCGTTGAGCCAGTTCTCTGCCTGCCTGACGCGCGGAATGTTGAGCAGGGCACAGGGCGTCCGGCAGCGTGTGATGGCCCTGCTGCTCTGCCAGCTGATGCTGGTGAGTGGTTGCGCCACGCTGACAGGTCAGCAACCGTCTTCCGCCAGCGCGCCTGCCGGTATTGCGGTGGTACCGCTTGACGATGGCGCAACGCGTGTGGATGTTTCCACGGATGCAGCATTTGACTACGGCAGTGCCGTGCTACGGCCGGCCGTTGCCACACAACTGGTGCGAGTCATGAAACCCTATCACGGCCGGCAGTTGCAGATATCGGGCTATACCGACAATGTCGGTGCAGCGGCTTACAATCTCGACCTGTCGCAACGCCGTGCCCGGGCGGTCGCACGTGCGTTGTCCGAACAGGGAATCAGCATCGCGCCGCAAGCCGTCAGCGGTTACGGTGAAGGTAGTCCGGTCGCCAGCAATGCCACGGAGGCCGGCCGCCGACTCAACAGGCGCATCGAGATACGGGTCACTGTCAAGCCGTCACCGGATGGCTAGCACCGATCATGTCTACGGTGTGCACGCCGTGGCGGCACTGCTTGCGCAGCGACCGGCTTCGATAAAAAAGCTGTTGTTTGCCAGCAGTGCGGGCAGTGCGCAGCTTGACGGCTTGAAAGAGCAAGCTGTGGCGTCCGGCGTGGCGCTACAGATGCAGACCCGGGCTGAACTCGATGCCCTGATACCCGGCGCCCGGCACCAGGGTGTCATCGCGGTCGTGAGAGCCGCAGCACTCGAACGCCGTGAAAAGACCCTGCCCGAATTCCTGGACGCGTTGCACGAACCGGCCCTGTTGCTGGTACTCGACGGCGTGCAGGACCCGCACAACCTGGGTGCCTGTTTGCGGACCGCGGATGCGGCGGGTGTGCATGCGCTGATCATGCCACGTGACCGTGCCTCCGGCATTACCCCGGTGGTGCACAAGGTCGCTTGCGGTGCTGTGGAGTCGGTGCCGATTTTCGCGGTGACGAACCTGGCGCGTACCTTGCGCGTATTGCGTGATGCCGGTCTCTGGATCTACGGCGCCAGTGGCGAGGCCGGGGAGGGGCTCTACGACAGTGAGTTAACGGGTCCCGTCGCGCTGGTGCTGGGCGGGGAAGGCAAGGGATTGCGGCGCCTGACCCGTGAGTATTGCGATCATTTGCTGGCGATTCCCATGGCGGGTCAGGTGGAAAGCCTGAACGTCTCGGTGGCGGCCGGGGTATTGTTGTTCGAGGCCCGCCGCCAGCGTTTGAAAGCCGGTTAATCAAGGATGTTCTGAAAAACGTCACCCCGGCGAAGGCCGGATTCCAGGCTGTTGTTATTTCTGGATTGACCCTTGAAGGAAATGACGGACCGGGACTTTTTTGTCCTCCCTTAATCAGAACAGCGCGTTGCAGGAGCAGATTGCATCTCGCACGACCCTCACGTAGAATGCGCGCTCTTTTAAAAAGGCTGAATATCAGCTGAATTATAAACTCCTTGCCTGTTGCCGAGACAGCAGGCTACTCATCCACAAGGGGTCTTGAATGAGACATTATGAAATTGTGTTTCTGGTCCACCCTGACCAGAGTGAGCAGGTCCCTGCCATGATCGAGCGCTATCGCGGCACGATCGAAGCTGACGGCGGTGCGATCCACCGTCTGGAAGACTGGGGCCGACGCCAGCTTGCCTACCCGATTCAGAAGCTGCACAAGGCGCATTATGTGCTGATGAATATCGAGTGCAGTACTGCTGTACTGGAAGAACTCAACAGTGCCTTCCGCTTCAATGATGCAGTTATCAGGAGCATGGTGATCAGTCGCAAGGAGGCGGTCACCGAGCCCTCTTTGCTGGCCAAGCGCCCGGATGAACGACGCGAACGTGGCACCACCGATTCCGATGAAGGGCAGGATGATGCGGATGAGGGTGATGATGAGGGTGACGACGACGGCAGCGAGGAAACGGATGATGAAGAAACTTCCGCTGTCGCGAAATAATCCCGGCTAACTGAATTCAGGAGGAACTACCATGGCTCGTTACTATCGTCGTCGTAAATTCTGCCGTTTCACGGCGGAAGGCACCAAGGAAATTGATTACAAGGATATCGCCGTCCTGAAGCAGTATGTTTCAGAGACCGGCAAGATTGTGCCCAGTCGTATAACCGGCACCAAGGCAAGGTATCAGCGCCAGTTGTCTACAGCGATCAAGCGTGCACGCTACCTGTCGCTGTTGCCCTACTGTGACGCGCACTAGCTGGATCCGGCTGAAGCTATAACACAAGGGCACCCGGTGTTCACGGCCATGAAAGCACTGGCTGCCTATATCGTCAGTGGTCGCTGGCAGGCGATTTTATTTACCACGACCTGCGGCGTCATGTCGTTTTTACTGCCCTGGCTGGGCGGCATGCTGAATTATCTGGCGGCGGCGGTTGTGGCACTGGTTACCCTGCATGTTGGCATGATGCCCGGTCTGCAGGTGCTGTTTGTCGCGACGACCGTGACGGTGCTGTTCTACCAGCTGGCGGGCGTGCACGCGCTGATCGGTCTGGTGATGGTACTGTTGTTATGGCTGCCCTGCTGGATGGCGGCGGCCGTGTTGCAGCGGACGCGTAACCTCGGCAAGGCGTTGCGTGCGACCACCCTGTTCGGCGTGTGTCTGCTGCTGGTTGTGTATGCTGTTCACGGCGATCCGGCGCCCTGGTGGTTGCAGCAGCTGCAGCAGGTTGAAACGACGCTGCAAGAGGCCGGTGTTTCATTTCCCGGCCTGGCGGAACCCGAACTCCGGCAGGAGGTGGCGGTCCTGCTGACCGGTGTTGTGCTGGCATCACTGGTGATTGGCGTGGCCGCCAGCCTGCTGCTGGCGCGCTGGTGGCAGTCGGTACTGGTGCACCCGGGTGCCTTTCGGAACGAGTTTTACGATTTACGGCTTGGCTACGCGGCCGGGCTGGTGACACTGGCTGTGATGGTAATGGCGCGGCTGACACAGGGCACGTTCAGTGAATTCAGTGCCCAGCTGGCTATGATTTTACTGGTACCCTACCTGCTGGTCGGGCTGGCCGTCATCCACAGCCTGCTGAAACAGAACAACCGGGGTAGCGGCTGGCTGGTGGCGGTCTACGCATTGCTGGCGGTGCTGCCACAGGCAACGCTGTTACTGGCTGCCGGTGGTTTAATGGATACCTGGATTGACTTCCGCCGACGGCTGGGCCGAAGCGGCAGTCAATCCGGACAATGAGACACAAGACAGAGTGAGGTTGTAATAATGGAAATCATCCTGCTGGAAAAAATTGCCAATCTTGGCGCCATGGGCGACAAGGTTAACGTCAAGCCGGGGTACGGGCGAAATTACCTGATCCCGCAGGGCAAGGCCGCGGCGGCTACGGCTGAAAACATCGCCGAGTATGAAGCACGTCGCGCAGAACTTGAAAAGGCCTCTGCCGAGGCGCTGGCTGCTGCACAAACGCTGCGTGATCAACTGCTTGGCAAGGTGATTACCATTACCTCGCTTGCCGGTGAGGAAGGCAAACTGTTTGGCTCGGTTGGCACGGCTGACATCGCGCATGCGCTCACGGAGGGCGGTGTTGTTGTTGAGCGCCACCAGGTGCGTTTGCCGGAAGGTGCATTTCGTGTGGTCGGTGAACATGATGTGTTGATCCAGCTGCACACGGATGTGGATGTGACGATAAAACTGCTGATTGAAGCTGAAAAGTAAAAACTGCAAGTAAAAAATACTGCAAGTTGTTATAATAGCGGAAGTACGTAAACAGACAGTCGGGGGGGATGTCTGTTGGCTTGAGGCTGACACAGGAATGCATAAAGTCAGCCCGTTTACAATGATGTTATTAAACCGCGTTTGTGCTATTTATCCCTCCTTCACTGAACGCAGTAACTAGTACTTCACTTCAAAACGGAGCTCAATGGTCGAATCACTTCGCACTGCGGATATAGTGCCTGCCGCTACAGATGCACTTAAGGTGCCACCGCATTCACTGCAAGCCGAGCAGGCGGTACTCGGCGGGCTGATGCTGGATAACAGTACCTGGGACACGGTGGCAGACCGTGTCACCGAAGAGGATTTCTACCGCCGTGACCACCGCCTGATTTTCCGCGCCATTGCCGAGCTGGCTGAAAGGAACCACCCGCTTGATGCCGTCACCCTGTCTGAGTGGCTGGAACACAACAACCTGCTGAATGAAGTAGGCGGATTGCCGGCACTGGGAACGCTGGCGCAAAACACCCCCAGTGCCGCCAACATCAAGGCCTACGCCGACATCGTGCGCGACAAGTCGGTTGTCCGGCAGTTGATTTCCGTGGGTAACCGCGTCGCCGGGAGTGCCTACGAGGCCGAGGGCCGCAACACCAGTGAATTGCTGAACGAGGCAGAGAAGCTGGTGTTCGACATCGCCGAGCAGGGCAGTCGCGGCAAGCAGGGCTTCAAGAGTATCCGCACCCTGCTGACGGCGGCGGTCGACCGTATTGATATGCTGTCGCAGCAGGACAATCCTCTGACCGGTGTGTCTACCGGGTTTACCGATATCGATGAAATGACGGCCGGCTTGCAGCCGTCTGACCTGATCATCGTTGCCGGACGGCCCTCCATGGGCAAGACCACGCTGGCGGTGAACTTTGCCGAGAATGCGGCGATCAAGAACCAGGTACCGGTGGCCATCTTCAGCATGGAAATGCCCGGTGAATCACTGGCACTGCGCATGATGTCCTCGCTGGGCCACATCGACCAGCACAAGATTCGCACCGGCAAGCTGGACGACGACGACTGGCCGAGGCTGACGTCCGCGGTGAGCCTGCTGGATACGGCGCCGATCTTTATCGATGACACGCCGGCACTGACACCGATGGAACTGCGGGCGAGGGCGCGGCGTCTGAAGCGGGAACACAATATCAGCCTGATCGTGATCGATTACCTGCAGTTGATGACCATCGGACATACCCGCGAGAACCGTACCACGGAGATATCCGAGATTTCGCGCAATCTGAAGGCGCTGGCCAAGGAACTGAACGTGCCGGTCATCGCGCTGTCGCAGTTGAATCGCAGCCTGGAACAGCGTTCCGACCGGCGTCCGGTCATGTCGGACCTGCGTGAATCGGGCGCGATCGAGCAGGATGCTGATGTCATCATGTTCATCTATCGTGATGAAGTCTATAACGAGGAAAGCCCGCACAAGGGCCTTGCCGAGATCATCATCGGTAAACAGCGCAACGGTCCGATCGGCACACGACTGCTCACCTTCCGTGGCCAGTTTACGCGCTTCGAAAACTATGCATCAGACAGCCGTTACACGGGTGGTGAATTTGGATGAGCCGCCCCGCCCGGGCGCGGATTGACCTGCAAGCCCTGCAACACAACTTTTCTCTCGTACAGCAAGCAGCACCCGACACCCAGGTCATGGCGATCATCAAGGCGAATGCCTATGGTCATGGCCTGGTCAGCATTGCGCAGGCCTTGCCTGCTGCGGCAGCGTTTGGTGTCTCCTGTCTGGATGAAGCGATTGCCCTGCGCGAGGCCGGGTTTGAGCGGCGCATTGTGCTGCTTGAAGGTCTCTTTGCCGCGGAGGATGTCGGCCTCATCGGTGGCTACCGGCTGGACGTGGTGATCCACCATGCCAGTCAGTTGCAATGGCTGGAACAGCGGCCCTTGCTGCGTCCGCTGGATGTCTGGCTGAAAATCGATACCGGTATGCACCGGCTGGGCTTCGATCCGGACAGGGTCACCGATATTGTCTCGCGTCTGCAGCAAATTCCACAGGTTGCCGCCGTGCGTTACATGACGCATTTTTCCTGTGCCGATGAACTCGACAATCCCTGCACCCGCCGGCAGATCGATGCATTCAATACGGCGGTCGCGGCAGTGGAGGGTGAACGGACTCTGGCCAATTCGGCGGGCATACTGGGTTGGCCGGCAGCCCGCGGTGACTGGGTGCGTCCCGGCATCATGCTCTATGGCAGCTCACCGCTGCGCGGACGTACGGCGCAGTCGCTTGGCCTGCGACCGGTCATGACGCTCAGCACAAAACTGATCGCCATCAATGCGCGCAAGCAGGGCGATGCCATCGGTTACGGAGCCGACTGGCACTGCCCGGCTGACATGCGTATCGGTGTGGCGGCAATCGGTTACGGCGACGGCTATCCACGCCATGCACGCAGTGGTACCCCGTTGCGGGTAAACGGTCGCGAGACATCACTGGTCGGCCGTGTCTCCATGGATATGATCAGTGTTGACCTGGACGCCGTGCCGGATGCACAGGTTGGTGATGAAGTCATCCTGTGGGGAGAGGGTTTGCCGGTTGATGAAGTTGCCGAGGCAAGTACGACCATCGCCTACGAATTGTTGTGTGGTGTGGGTTCACGCGTGCAGTTTGATTATACCGCCTGAGCGTTCTCTATGCCTGCCCTGCGGCATTCTTGACAACCCCGGGTTGTCGACTACGCTTTAATCCAACGCAATCTGTTGCCATGCTGATGCATTAGCAGAGTTCTCCTCGATTATTAATGCTGTGACGAAGCCTGGTCAAATAGTTGTTGTCATGGTTGGCAACAGTACACCGGGTTTCTCATTAAGATCAACAGACTGCGCAGGCTGACGATTGGCTGGACAGGACGATATCAACGGAGGTGTGGTTATGGGAAACGCGGCTTATGATCTGCAGCAAGAGCCCGGGCGCAACATCGAGATTGTTGTGCACATCAATGAAAGCCTGGAGGAGCACAGACGCAAGGAGTTGGTGAATGCACTGGAGGACAGCGACGGCATATACACCGCTGAATTCTGCCCCTTGAGATACCACCTGATGCTGGTGCAGTACGACAGGGAGAGACTCAGTTCGCAGGATGTACTCAACAGGGTGACGGACCTGAGTGTCAAGGCTCAACTGATCGGTCCCATGTAAAAGAACAACCACTCCCGGGGCTTTACTTCGGGAGGGTGTAACTGTGCGGTCACCGCGATGACCCGGGATGAATCCACTCCTGGACCGGGTTGCTGTGTACAAGCGGCCGCCTGCCGGGTAGCCTACGCAGCACCGATGGCAAAAACCAGGACACTCTATACATGCAGCGCCTGTGGTGCCGAGTCACCCCAGTGGGCCGGACAGTGCAGTGACTGTGGTGGATGGAATACGCTCTCTGAAGTTGTCGTCTTCTCGAAACAGACTGCCTCACGGTTTTCCGGCTATAGCGGGGAGGCGGCGCTGGCAATCCAGCGCCTGTCTGAGGTCAAGGTGGACCAGCAGCTGCGCACCTCGGTTGGCATGCAGGAACTGGACCGGGTGCTGGGCGGGGGGCTCGTCGCGGGATCGGTCGTTTTAATCGGCGGTGACCCCGGAATCGGAAAATCCACCCTGTTGCTGCAGGTGCTGTCGACGCTGTCCGGGCGGCTCGACTCCCTGTACGTGACCGGCGAGGAATCACTGCAGCAGATCTCGCTGCGCGCCAGCCGCCTCGGTATCAAGGGTGACGAAATTCGCCTGTATTCCGAGACCTCTGTGGAACGCATTGTCGCGGCGGCTGACAGGGAACGGCCACAGGTGATGGTGCTCGATTCAATCCAGACGCTTTATACCGAGGCATTGCAGTCCGCGCCCGGTTCCGTGGCGCAGGTCCGCGAAAGTGCGGCCCAGCTGGTGCGCTTCGCGAAACAGTCGGGTATTGCCATGTTCCTGGTCGGACACGTGACCAAGGACGGCCAGCTGGCCGGCCCGCGCGTGCTGGAACACATGGTAGACACCGTGCTGTATTTTGAGGGTGATCCCGGTGACCGCTACCGTATCCTGCGCGCCATTAAAAACCGTTTTGGCGCTGTCAACGAACTGGGTGTGTTCGCCATGACGGAGTCCGGCCTGAAAGAAGTTGCCAACCCGTCGGCCATTTTTCTGTCGCGGCATGAACAGGCGGTGCCGGGCAGCGTGGTGATGGTGACCTGGGAGGGTACCCGGCCGATGCTGGTAGAGGTACAAGCACTGGTCGATCAAAGCCAGCTCGGTAATCCGCGAAGAGTCACGCTGGGTCTGGAGCAAAACCGCCTCTCCATGCTGCTGGCCGTGCTGCACCGTCATGGCGGTCTGGCACTGGGCGATCATGACGTGTTCGTGAATGTTGTTGGCGGTGTGCGTGTCAGCGAGACGGCTGCGGATCTTGCCGTATTGCTGGCGGTTATTTCCAGCTATCGAAACCGGCCACTGCCGGCAGATCTGATTGTGTTCGGTGAGATCGGCCTGTCGGGCGAACTCCGGCCGGTGCCGAACGGCCAGCAACGCCTCAGCGAGGCAGCCAAGCATGGCTTCCACACGGCGATTATTCCGGCAGCGAATAAACCGAAGGCGGCTCTGCAGGGACTTGAAGTGACGGCAGTGAATCGTCTCTCACAGGTGCTGGACAAAATCAGCGAGGCCTGATGAAGGCCGGCAGCGTTTTACCATAAGGGCTGTTGCTGCCGGTATTCGCTGGGGCCCGGGATGTTCAGACAGGCCGGAACAGTATAAAGGCCAGGTCATCCGGCTTGTGAGGCTGGCCATCCGAGAATTGATTCATGCGGGCACGACAGGCTTGCAGCAGCTTTTCAGCCGCCACCGGCAGTGGACCGGTGCGGATAAGATCTTTTATCTCTCCGGCGTGAAGATTGTCGAACAGGCCATCGCTGGCGATCAACAGGGTATCCAGTGGCGCGAGCGTGATTCGTGGGCCGACCTCGACGCGCATTTCGGTGGTGCCGATGATATTTGAAACCAGGTGGCGTTCCTCGTTATGGATGGCATCCCCCGCTTCCATCAGTCCGGCTTCGACGGCATAACCGACCGGTGAATGCGAAATTGTCTGGTGTTTAATCTTTCCCCGCTGTCCGGTAATCAGAATTTCAGAGTCGCCGACATGATAGGGGCGTACATTGCGGTTCTCGATTTCCACCACGGCAATGGTGGTGCCGGCCCCGCTACCCTGTTCCCTAACTGACTGGTTGGCCTGCTCGATTCCATCCAGGATGGCCTCACGAAATGCCGGGTGTTCGCAGCCATTGGCGGTGACGTTATGGCTGAGCTGGGTTACGGCGGTCGATGATGCCTGTTTTCCCGAGGGCAGACCGCCAAGACCATCCGCAACGACCAGTACGCCTGCCCCGTTACCACAGGGGATCAGTCCCAGGGCATCTTCATTATCCGTTTCCTTGCCAGGGGCGCGTCCGGTATAGGCACAGGCGAGACCGTTGGCGAAATGAAAGCTTGCGACGCCGTCAATGTCCACGCCCAGATAGAGTTCAGGTTCAGTTAGTATGGCTACCACGTCAGGGTTTCCAGATGTTCCCGCAGCTGACCTGCGGTGCGGAACTTCTTGAGGATTAATGTGCGCTTCAGACCACAACAAATATACTTGATGACCTGCGGCTGGCGTTTGTAGTGCTTTCGTCCACCGAGCGCATCATAGAGAATCCTGACCAGGTCGACCACATCAGCATGAATATTTTCGGGTCTGGCGGCACCCCAGTGGTAGAAATCCAGTAACTTCAAATCAAAGCCCAGGCCATAGCGCTGGACGATAATGTTGTCGGTATGCAGATCACCGTGATACTCCTTCATCTGATGAATGCACTCGATACCCGTTGCCAGTGCGTGCAACAGGTGAAGCCCCTGAAACGGTGTCAGGCGTTTTCCTGCCTGCCGGTCGAGGAAACCGCTCAGGAGTTCTCCTTCGACAAATTCCGATACCAGCAGCGTGATTGGTGTACCACGATAGATAATCGTTTCCCTGTTGTGATACTGGATAGCTATTGTGCAGTGTCTCAGCTTGTGAAGTTTGCGCGCATAAAAATTGGCCGTTCGATCTTTTCGATTGCGCTGCGGATAAAAAAGCTTGACCGCTCTTTCGATATCCGTCGGGTGCTCCTTCACCAGAAATACCTCGCCTTCCCAACCGGTACCAAGCGACTGTATCACCTCGTACTTACGTGCGAGCATCCTTCCCGGCTTGATGTCGAAACTGTCGATCATGCCTGTGGTTGAGTGCGGACGGCTACCCATGAGGTTTGTATTTCAATAAACGCCTGCTGTCGGGGTGTGCCAGGCTGTAAGGCCGGAATATTGTGCCCTATGTTATGCCAGTTGAGGGTGGATAGACAGGAGCAACCCGGGTATATCGACATGTCCCGGTGGTGTGGGCCGGACGGGAGCGGCGTGGTTCTGGCTCCATAGGGAGCCCGGGCGCTGTTGAATTTTATTGATCTGTGTCAATCGCTTGTTACGTAGAAAGGAGTACACTTGAAGAGTATTCGAATAATTCAAACAAAATAACACAGCAGAAAGACAGAGGCTGCAGGCGTAATGACCTCCCATCATCCAGTCTGTCCGGGTATCTTCTATCCTGGCAATTTTGCCAGCTTCGCGCAAAAGCGGTTTATCGATGGGTGTAATGCGCGTACAGACATGGAACAGGCCAGCCCGGAAAATAAAAAAGAAGAAATTGCACGGATCTCCTTGCTGGCGGCAGAAGATGATAAGATTAAGGATCTATACCCCGGTTGCCGGCATTCCTGTGGCTATTGAAGGTAAATGAATGCAGAGACAAACGTACAAAAATGATAATAGTTAAAGTGTCTGCATAGAGAATCAGCTTGATGACCCTAGTGACAGCCGCAGCAGTTTTCAACTGGATACCGGTTAAACAAGCCGGTTATGCTTTAGTAAATAAACCGTGCAGGAGAGCTATACCTTGTTAAATACCAGCAGCCCCGTTACCAACCGCAGCCTTGACGCCTCCTTGTTGAATGGTGTCCGGACACATCTCGCTTCCCGGGTTATCGGGCAGCACGAGCTTGTCGACTCCATGCTGATCTGCCTGCTGAGTAAAGGCCATGTGCTGGTCGAAGGCATGCCCGGGCTGGCAAAAACGACCGCGGTAAAGGCACTGGCAGAGGCCATTGAGGGTGATTATCACCGTGTCCAGTTTACCCCGGACCTGTTGCCATCCGACCTGATTGGTACCGATATCTACCGCCACGAAAAGGGCGAATTTGAATTCCGTCCCGGCCCCCTGTTTCACAACATCCTGCTGGCGGACGAAGTCAACCGGGCACCGGCGAAAGTGCAGTCAGCCCTGCTCGAGGCTATGGGTGAATGCCAGGTCACGGTCGGGCTGAAAACCTATGCCATGCCCAGGCTGTTCATGGTGCTGGCCACCCAGAATCCGATTGAACAGGAAGGCACCTATAACCTGCCGGAAGCACAACTGGACAGATTTCTGATGCATGTCCGCGTGGACTACCCCAGCCGCGAGGAGGAACTGGCGATTCTGGAACTCGACAGCAACCAGCAGCTGTCGGCACCGGCGTCACCTGCCGAGGTGTTTTCCCAGAAGCAACTCTTCAGTGTGCGGGAGGATGCAGCAAGGCTCTACCTGGATCCAAAGCTGAATAATTATATTGTTGACCTGGTGCAGGCCAGCCGCAAACCGGAGGTCTATGACGAAGGCCTGGGTCGCTGGTGCCGCTTTGGTGCATCGCCACGTGCCACCATCGCGCTGGCACGCTGTGCCCGCGCCCGCGCATGGCTGGACGGTGAAGAGTTCGTTGCTCCCCATCATATCCAGTCGGTGGCGCCGGACGTACTCCGGCACCGTATCATGCTGACCTTCGAGGGCGAGGCAGAAGGCGTGACGAGTGATGATTTTATCAAGCGGCTGCTGGAGGTCGTGGCAATCCCGTGATTGCCGGCATCATTGCCCGCCCCGGGCCTGAACCTGTGATAACAGCAGTCACACGATGAGTCTCCATCCGCAACTTGATGACCTGCTGGAACTCCGCCACCAGGCCCGTGCACTGGGTGTAGCCGCACATCACCTCGTCAATTCCACCTTCACCGGGCTGTATGCCTCGGTGTTTCGGGGTACCGGACTTGATTTCGACGAGGTACGAGAATACCGGGAAGGCGATGACATCCGCAACATGGACTGGCTGGTGACCGCCCGGACCAATACCCCGCATCTCAAGGTCTTCCGCGAAGAGCGGCAACGCAGTGTCATCCTCTGCATCGACACGGGGCCTCATATGAGCTTTGGTACCCGTGGCACTTTCAAATCAATTCAGGCCGCGCGGGTTGCGGCGCTGATTGGCTGGGCGGCGAGCAAGCAGCATGACCGTGTAGGTGGCGTGCTGTTCGGCAATCCGGCGACCGGTATCCGCTATTTCAGGGCCACACCGGGTCGCCGTGGGCTGTGGCGTATTTTGCGGGCATTGACGGAGCCGATCGAGCAGGGCGACACCGACGAATCGCAGTTAATGGCGACACTGCAGCATCTGGACAGTGGTAGCGGCACGGGCTCGCTTATCTTCGTCATTGCTCTGATCAACTCGGTCACTACCGGTTTCGAGCGTATCCTGGGAAGCCTCAAGCAACGCCACGATGTCGTCCTGTTGCCGGTCGACGACCCGGCTGACCATGATTTGCCGCCCATGGGGCCGGTCATATTCTCCAATGCCGCGGGAGAGCTCCTGGAGGTCGATACCGACAACGAAGCAGGCCGCAAGGCCTTTCGCGATGACTGGGAGCTGCGGCGGGAGGAATTGCAGCAGATGTGCTATCGCCTGGGACTGGGCATGATTCCGGTAAGTACCAACGAGGATGTACACCAGTCGCTCGTCAGCGGACTACGCCACTATGCGGGAAGGCGGTAGCGGGCCATGGAAGCCGATGCAACTGTGTTACGCGATATCCACGGTCTCGATGCGATCCCCGTGTGGCCGCTGGCGCCCGGATGGTGGTATCTGGCCGGGCTGCTCGCCCTGTTGCTGCTTGTCATCGGGATCTGGTACTGGTTGAGCTATAACGCCGGCTGGCTTGGCTGGCGCGGCGATGCACGTCGTCAATTACGCCAGCTGAGAAAGGCACTGAAGAGTGAAGATACGCACGCCGTGGCTGGCCGGTTGTCAGAACTGCTGCGTCGAATCGCCATGGTGCGCAGTGGACGCCAGCAGGCAGCTGGTCTGACGGGTGATACCTGGCTGCACTGGCTGGCGGAGCATGACAACAGTGCGTTTGACTGGGAGCGGCAGGGACAGATTTTGCTGACAGCGCCTTATATGCCGCCGACCATGCCTGTAGAGCGCAAGGAGCTGCTTACCCTGATCCGTGCGGCGACCCGGTGGATCGATGCCTCCCGTCCCAGGAAACAGCAAACGGACTACAAACAGTGGCTCAGGCGGCTGCTGTCCGGCGCTTTCGGCAAGAGAGGTGCAACCCGTGTTTAGCTTTCACTGGCCCTGGTTTGCGCTGTTGTTACCGGTGCCCTTGCTCATCTGGAAGTTCTGGCGTCGGCCACACGGGGCCACGGATGCCTATACGCATGCGGATCGTTCGACGCTGCTGCATCCGGCACTGGGGCGACTGGCTTCAACATTCATTACCTCACGTTCACTCACCCATGCCGGGAGCCGCATGCAGGTCCTTATGCTGGTGCTGTTATGGGTGGCGCTGGTGGCCAGCCTGATGCGCCCGCAATGGCTGGAGCCCTACACGGAGGTGCATACCGAAGGCTACGACCTGATGCTGGCCATCGATACCTCGCGTTCCATGGAGGCCCTGGATTTCACGGTGGAGGGTCGACAGGTCACCCGGATGGCTGTGGTCAAGGGCGTCATCGGCCGTTTCATCAAGGCGCGCGACGGTGACCGGATCGGACTTGTGGTGTTCGGCAGCCAGGCATTCGTGTTGTCTCCAATGACGCTGGATACCCAGGCCGTCTACAGCCTGGTCGACAATATCGTGTCCCGCATGGCCGGTGACGGAACGGCCATTGGTGATGCCATCGGGCTGGGCGTGAAAAAGTTGCGCGACCGCCCCGAAGGATCCAGGATCCTGATCCTGGTAACCGATGGCGAAAATACCGAGGGCAGTCTGCCGCCGCGGCTGGCCGCGCAACTGGCCGCACATGAAGGAATCCGTATTTATACCATCGGTGTTGGCAGCAAGGGGTTGGTACCGTTCATGGAAGATGGCCGCCTCACCCAGGTCAAGATGGAGATCGATGAGGACTTGTTGACCGAGGTCGCGGCTATTACCGGTGGCGAGTATTTCCGCGCGACCGATACCGATGCACTTGAACAGATCTACCAGCGTATCGATGCGCTGGAAAAAACCCAGGCTGAATCACGCACAGTCATGATACCGCGTCCGTTGTACCGCTGGCCGCTGGGCATCTCGTTGCTGGCGCTGTTGCTGCTGGGTCTGTTTCCTGACGGTATTCCACGATCCTGGTTTGCGAGGCGGGCGCATGGGTGACATGCTGACAGCCTTTCATTTCAGTGAACCCGCCTGGCTGTGGGCACTGCTGTTGTGCCTGCCGGTTGCCGGATGGCTGGTGTTGTTCCGGCGCCTTACCGGCAACAACGACCGTATTCAGCAGTATGCGGATGCGCATTTATTGCCACACCTGCTGGGACGTTCGACAGCCTCTTTGACTACCCAGTGGAAACGCTACGCACGCTGGGTGGGCCTATGGACGCTGCTGGTGCTGGCGATGGCCGGGCCTCGCTGGGGATTTACCGACGTACAGTTGTTCCGGCCAGGAACCAATCTATTGATTTTAATGGATATATCACGGTCTATGAAAGTGGCTGACGTGCAACCCAATCGGCTTATGCGGGCACGTCAGGAAGTGGAAGACCTGCTCGATCAAAACCGTGGCGTCCGGGTCGGGTTGATCGGTTTTGCATCAGTTGCGCATGTTGTCTCACCGGTCACCGAGGACATGCAGGGAATCCACCGTGTGCTGTCGTCCCTCGATACGGATCTGGCGAGGCTGCAGGGCAGCCGGCTGTCATTTGCGCTGGAGCGGGCAGAACAATTGCTGGCGACTCAGCCGGCGGAAAGTGTCAATTCCCTGCTGATCATTACCGACGGTGATTTTGAGGAGCCGGGCCTGGAACAACGCCTGAAGGAACTGGCGGCGGCCGGAATACGGGTACATATACTGGGCGTCGGTACGCCGGAGGGAGACGCTGTCCCCGCCGAGGGACGTGATAGTCCCTGGATCATGAACAGGACCGGCCAGCCGGTCATTTCATCCCTCAATGAAGCACTGCTGCAATCGCTGGCAAAAGCCGGCAACGGTCTCTATCAGCGTGCCGATTATCGCGGCGACGATACCGCGAAGATCCTCGATGAAGTCAAGGCACAAGCCTTGCCCGGTGCTCATCGGGATGAGCGTACACGGGTCTGGGATGAACGTTTTTACTGGCTGGCCGGACTGGCACTGCTGCTGTTGTTGCCGTTATTTCGTCGCACAGAGCCAGGACACTGGCCGCGAAAGGCATGATGGCAAACCGGAATACGAAATCCGCCAGCAGGTTCCGCCTGAACCGGGCAGGTGTGCTGTTTGTTTGTCTGTTCGCTACCAGCATCGTCAATGCAGCCTGGTTCAAGAACCCGGAACAGGAAGCGGCACAAAAATATGAGCAGGGTGAATACAGCGAAGCGGCTGAGGAATTCAGTGATGTTTACCGTCGTGGGGTGTCGCTCTACCGTGCAGGTCGCTATACGGAGGCCGGTGAAGCCTTCGACAGTGTCGAGCGTGAAGCGGTCAGGGCAGATGCCCTCTATAACCTGGGCAATACCCGCTACAAACGCAGCGATTATGCCGGGGCGGTCGATGCGTACACCGCCTCCTTGCAACTGCGATCAGACGATGAAGACACCCTGCATAATCTGGCGTTGGCAAAGCATATGCTTGAGCAGACCTTGACGGAAGAACTCGAGGATGAAGTCGAGGAAGAGCAAGCGGAAGAGGAGGAGGCAGAACAGGAGCAGAAAAAGGAAGAAGAAAAGAAACAGGAGCAGGAGTCCGAGGAGGAGTCTTCCGGAGATCAGGAGCAGGAGTCGGAGGAGAAATCCTCCGGTGAACAGGAACAGGAGTCCGAGGAATCCTCCGGTGAACAGGAACAGGAATCCGAGGAATCCTCCGGTGAGCAGGAGCAGGAGTCCGAGGATGCGTCCGGTGAACAGGAGCAGGAGTCCGAGGACGCGTCCGGCGAGCAGGAGCAGGAATCCGAGGGCTCCTCCGGTGAGCAGGAGCAGGAGTCCGAGGGCTCCTCCGGTGAGCAGGAGCAGGAGTCCGAGGACGCGTCAGGTGAGCAGGAGCAGGAATCCGAGGGCTCCTCCGGTGAGCAGGAGCAGGAGTCCGAGGACGCGTCGGGTGAGCAGGAGCAGGAGTCCGAGGACGCGTCAGGTGAGCAGGAGCAGGAATCCACGGGTGCCAAGGGCAAAGAGGATCAGGAAGCCGATCGTGCCGAGGGTAGCAAGGAAGAGGAAACGGATGAGGCAAGTGGTGATCGGGACGAGCAGACCCGGGATGACGCAGGTGGTGAAGAAGAATCCGGTGAACAGCCGGGAGAGCGTCAAGAACAGCAGGAAGATGGCAATTTAGGCGAGCAAGGTGATGAAAAAGATGGTAATCTACCCATAGACATGACTGATGAAGGGTCTGCGCCGGACGAGGAATCCGGTGAGGCCGAAGGCGGAGAACTGGAACGGGATCAGCAAGAGGCTGGTAGTTCACAGGAACAGCCGTCAACATCGGGGGGGACACCCGATGAAATCTCCGAGGAGGAGGCTACCGCCAGTCAGGCCGTGGACCAGTTTGATCAGATGGGTGGTGGTCCGGGTGAAGAGGAGCCCGATGCTTCGCAGGCCGGGCAGCCCCAGGAAGACGGGATTCCGGGGACCGGCATTTCCATGATCATGATGGAGCAGTGGCTGGAGCAAATTGAGGGCGATCCTGCCTATCTGTTGCGAAATCAATTTATGATTGAGGAACGGCAGGAACTTGAACGTCATGGTCGCGAGTTGATGGAAACCAGACCCTGGTAGCGGCAAGCGCCAGGCAGTTATATGCCGCATTGTTCAAGGTTGAGGAGATGTTGTGGTTGAAACTGTATCTAGTATAAAAACAGCAGGAGCGAGTCCCTTGAAATACATTAATTACCTCCAGATATGTTCTGCCTGTTTTATTGCTGTGACGCTCTCCACCATTAGCGCGGAGGCCGCAGGCTTCTCTATCAGTTACAGCAGCAAGTCTTCTTCAAAGAATTCATACACCACCAGCAATCGTCCCTGGGGCAATATCGAGACATTCAAACCGGGTTTGAGGCGTGATGTGCCACCGGCACTGCCGGCAGCCGGGTACCTCGGCGCTGCACCCGGTACCGTGTACCCCGGCGCTGTACCCGGTACCGTGTACCCCGGCGCTGTACCTGGTAACGCATGGTATCCGGCACAAATGCCCGCGACCGGGAATGCACCCTCCAGCAGCCAGCCTGTGATTGAGGTTGAAACCAGCGGCGCGATGTTTTACGAGCAACAGAACATCGTCTACACCGTTCGGGTCGTCAGCAGTAGCAACCTCAAGACACTCACTCCTGAAATCCCGCGCATCAAGGGCGCCGTACTGGAACAGGTGGATGGTCCTGTCGCAAGTACACGCAATTCCTGGCGAGACGGTAGCCGTGAAATTATCAATGAATACCACTTCAAACTGACACCGTTGCGGTCTGGTGAAATCGTCATTCCTGCCATCAAATTTACCGGTACTCATGTTGCAGACAGGCAATGGAACGGATCTCAGGGGATGCCGGGCAATAAGGGTGAAAACAGCTTTACCATTGCATCCGACGGTCCTCTCACATTACAGGTGATGCCGGCTGACCCCGCTGTTACACCCTGGTTACCATTGAATGACCTGAGACTACGGATGCAATTGACAGATACCGGGCCGGCAAAGGAAGGCGTTCCCGTTACACTCACGATCGAACTGACGGCCAGAGGCGCGCTGGGTACGCAACTCCCGTCACTGGAACAACAGATCAGGAGCGATGAGTTCCGGGCTTACCGGGATTCGGTTACGATCAGTGGCGGGGTCTCCAAAGATGGTACAAAATTCCTCGGTTCCCGCAAGGAAACCTATACCATCATTCCACTGCAGGATGGCTGGATCCATCTGCCTGGCGTTCAGGTTGCGTGGTGGGATGTAGACACGGATAAACCGATGCTTGCCGGATTGCCAGGCCAGGATGCTGCAGCCGTAGCCGCAGAAAACAGCAACGCAGGCACAGCAAGCGCCGATTCGGGATTGTTCCCCATCTATTTCTGGTCTCCTCTGCTGATCCTCATGGGATTGGTCCTCGGCTACTGGCTGGGTGCCTGGGCACGCACACGGCCATTCCTGCATTCTGCCGGCAGCCGGGCGAGTGCCTGGTTATCAGCAACCGGGCAAGATGTCGTGCAGCACACTGTGGCGGCTGGCAGAAAACTTTCGCCGTTGCCCCTTGTGGATAAATTACGCATGGGTTTTGCGTCCATTATGCCAAGACGCGCCAAGCTGTGGCTGTGTGTCCGCTGCCTTGACCGTGAAGACAGCCCTGATGCATGGTGCACCGAGTTCAGGACCCGTATTTGCAGACATCTCGATATTTCCAGGCATACACCCATATCAGCAATTGCCGAGAAAATTATCACCCTGCAACCCGTACCGGAACCTGCCCGGTTGCGTGCACTGGTGCAGTCAATGGATAACGCGCTCTATGCTGCCGGCCCGCTGGATTTTGCTGCATGGAAGAAAGACTTCAGGCAGCAGCTGAGGCCCCGTCTGTTTCAAGGCAGGCGGTCTGAGCTTCGGCGCGCAAGGCGCTCACTCCCCGCGCTGAATCCGCGCGCGGCATAACCCCGGTAACCGTCGCCCCTGCTAACGCGGGTTATATCGAGATCTGCGTCACCAGCACCAGCGGCTGTGTTTACCTGACACAATATAAACGCGGGACAATTCGGGCATTCTTTTCTATTCTTAACATACCCTGCATCTATTGGTTTCCTCGAGGAGAAAAATAATGCTCAATCATGAACTGGTACATGACTTGGGGATTTTTGTTTTGTCGCCTGCCGGCCCATTGGAAACTGCCGACATACATGAGTTCGCCATGCGGGTGGATCCTTATATACAAAGGTACGGGGACCTCAAGGGAATGATGATCTACACTGAAACATTCTCGGGCTGGAAAGACATTGGCAGTATAGGTTCGCATCTCAGGTTCATCAAGGATCACCACAGAAGCGTTGCGAAGGTCGCGACCGTATCGGACAGCAGGCTGCTTTCCCTGATGCAGAAAGTCATTGGGTTCTTTGTCAGGCCCAAGGTAAGGCATTTTGCTTTCAGTGAAGAACAAGCTGCACTTGACTGGCTGAAGCATTGACCAGTAGAGCTCGCCTGGATCAGGCATAAACAATAAATCAGGCACACTAAAATCCGGGGTTGCCAGACAGCCTGCGCTGCCTACCCGCAATCGTAACGGCGTATCCCCCGACGCGCCGCCCTCACGCTTCTTTAAGCCAGATAAATCATGTACCACAGTGAACGCTTTAACCGTATCAGCTATCTGGCAGGTGCCGCGGGAGAGCACGAGTTTTGAGACCTGTTAGCGAATTACTTCTCCCACTGGTGCTGTTGCTCTGGCTGACCAGTACCGGAGCACAGCCTGTCACGGGTATCCAGCAACCCGTAGTGCCGGTTTCATACATTGATATACCGCTGCGGCTGTCTCTAGAGCCCCTGATCGATGCGGCTGACAAGTTGCTCCCGTACCAGGCGGGCAACTGGCGCACCTGGAAGGACTGGCACGGGATACCGTCACAATACCGTGGCTGGCGCGGGCCGCTCAGCATTACTGCTTCGGGCAATGTGCTGATGGTTCAGGCGCATGTTCGCTACTGGATCAGGGCGCAAAAAAAGCTGCTTGGTGTGATTAAGGCGACAGCCAGCTGCGGCATCGATGAAGCGCCACGACAGGCAGTGATCAGCATGCAGGTCCTGCTGGAGTGGGGACCGGACTGGACCTTGAGACCGTGGTTTCGCATTCTGCCGACCCGGTTTCTCGATCGTTGCGAAATGACCTTCGCCAATATCGATGTCACGTCCGTTGTCGAGACGGAATTCCGCAAGCAGATGCAGGACAGCCTGCGTGCGGCGCTCAAGACACTGACTCCCGGTCTGAATGCCATCCAGCGCCAGGCACAGCAAACCTGGTCGTTATTGCAGGAACCGGTGGAACTCGGACAGGACAACTGGTTACTACTCAGGCCGGCGAGTGTCGCACTGTCCCGCATCGCTGGCCGGGGAAAAGTCCTCGACGCCCGGCTCGCACTGACCTTGCAGCCAGTGCTGGTGACCGGGCCTGAACCCGCCCACAAGCCGGTGCCGCTGCCACCACTGGGACAGTATTATCCCCGGTCCGCCGGACTGAACCTGCACCTGGATGTGAACCTGGATTTCCCCACACTCAACCAGCGGATCTCCCGCACACTGGCCGGCGAATCCCTTGTCCTTCAGGGTCGGAAGGTTAGCGTCAGAAATCTCGATCTGACGGGCAGCGGGCAGGAAATCAGTGCGCGGATGGAACTCACCGGCGAGCTGTCCGGCACGGTGGAACTGCGGGCGAAGGTGGCCTATGAAGCGCACCGCCAGAAGCTTGAAATACAGGACCTGACGTTTCACTACGACACAGAAGATTCCACACTGGATAGGTTAACGAAGGCGTTCCATGAACCCATCCGTCAGGCACTGGAAGAGGCGGCCAATCAGGCCCTGGCACAACAGCTCTCTCTGCTGGGCGACCACCTTGGCGTGGTACTGAAGAAAATAACGCCCGCGGGTGTGGTGCTTGACCTGTCTGCCTTGCAGCTAAGTAGTGTGAAAATACTCATCGAACAACAGGGTGTCAGGCTGGATGGTACTGCCACCGGGAACGCCCGGCTGGTGTTACGATGACCGCCACGGATATACGCAACAAGGAACACGCTAACAAATCACAGCGCCAGGCCAGGGAAGTTACTGCTTAATCAGTTCTACAGCATGCCATGGCACGCGTTTAAATCACACGTGGCAACAGCCCGCCATCACATGAGTCATTTCTGTTCATCCGGGTCTTCCGGTGTAAATATCAGCCGGGTGGTCGAGGCCCCGTAGTTGTACTCGATGTTTGCCAGGTCCTGAAATCCGGAAATGCGTTTGAACAGACTCGGACTCTCGGCATCGCCGGTCAGTTTGACCTGCTGTGCTGCCATCTTGCTCCTGAAGTACTTCCAGTAGCCATCATCGAGATTCCAGTCCATACCAAACTCCTTTTTTACCTGAGGGGCGGAATTGCCCATTGAGCATCCTTCGAAGCAGCCGTCTTCTCGCTATTAGTACACCGCTCGATGCGGAATACCGGGCAGATATCATGGAAACTTTTGGATGCAAGAGGGAGCATAGACTTATGGTCAGGCATGGTCTGTACGATGGCGCACATAAAGTTACACGCGCTTGCACAGCCAATCCTGTCGGTACCGTCTATTGCGGCGGTACCAGGGGAGCGCAATGCCCCTGCAGTCCCGGGAATCAGGGGTGGGCCACTTGCCTGTGGTGAGCAGTAACCGAACTCGGTACGCGGTGACGTACAGGCGCTGGATTTTTCGACATCCCGGTAGATGCTAATGCCGATGGTGCCAGCATCCCGGCGGCATGCAAGGGCGTTTCGGCATGATCAAGGCATAAAAAAACCCGGGATGCGGGGGAGGCATCCCGGGATAACAATTGCAGATGCTCTTCAATTGGAGGGTGAACATCTGATTGTAATGTATATCACTCATCAGATTCGCTCTGTACGGTAGCCCACATAGGGCGCAATGTAATCTCCGGTTATCGGAAAACCTGGCTGGCGGCACATTGAGAGCGGGCAGCACAATCCCGGTGTCGAATGCGAATCAAGGTAAATGGCATTCCGGAAAATGGATGACTCAGGTATGGAGTGAGGTCTGGCGATTGTCCGGGCAGTAAGCACATACAAAGTTTGTTTTCCAGTCCATCAAGGTATCCGTCACGGGGCCGGACGCAACAACATCCATCGAGTGGATCACGCAAGCAGTATCGGGTGCTGTTTTTATAGTCAAGGGCCTGTGCCTTGACCTTGATGAGCTACTTGTCGTCCTTGTCCAGGCTCAATGACAGGGAATTGATGCAATAACGCAGACCGGTGGGTGCCGGTCCATCGTCAAAGACGTGTCCGAGGTGGGCATCGCAGTTGGCGCACATGACCTCGATACGCGTCATGCCGTGACTGTGGTCGGTTTCAGTCCTGATGTTTGCGTCAGCCCCGGGTCGCAGGAAACTGGGCCAGCCGCAGCCGGCGTCGAATTTATCATCGGAGTGGAATAACGGCGAGCCGCAACAACTGCAGCTGTAAATGCCGCTGTCCGTGCAGTAGTAATATTCGCCGCTGAACGGTCGTTCCGTGCCCTTGCGGCGAGTGACCCGGTATTGTTCCGGCGTCAGCTGTGCTTGCCACTCCGCCTCGGTTTTTTTGATTTTCTTACTCATCGTCTAGCTTGCCAGTGCTGTCCGTATAGATACGCGGTGCGTTCTTTTCCCGTTGTTGCAGGATTCCCCTCGCCGTAGCACCACCGATTTCGGCCCCGGCGCGTGCCGCGGATCCGTGCGGTTGCAGGCCCTGTTTTCGGCCTGGTCGAGAAACGCCGTCACGGCCGTAATCTGCTGATCAACGGGCAATGATTTCAGGTGGTCACCCGGCCGTGCCCTGACACGCCTGTCTTCAGTGACATCAGGATTGAACCGGAGTTTCATTCGGTGGAATCGTCAGGTATCGGCAGGGTATCCCTGTCCACTCGCCGGTGGATGCGTACCGACTTCACCCTGTTTTCCTTTATCTGCACGATGTCGACCGGGTGGTTGTCGAGCAGCAGGCTGGTGCCGACTTCCGGGATCATTTCCATGTATTCGATGATCAGGCCATTGAGTGTTTTCGGTCCGTCGGTGGACAGCGACATATCCAGGGCCGCGTTTAACGTGCGGATATTGATGGAGCCGTCGACCAGCCAGGTGCCGTCGTCCTGCGGCAGTATATCCTCGATGTGGGCTGTCGGGTCGGAGGTGAATTCGCCGACGATCTCTTCCAGGATGTCCTCCAGCGTGACCAGTCCCTGGATCTCGCCGTATTCATCAACGGCAAAGCCGATGCGGCGGTGTTCACGCTGAAAGTTAAGCAGTTGCCGGTTCAGGGACGTGCCTTCCGGAATAAAGTAGGGCTCCCGTGCAGTACCCAGCAGCGTCTCCGGGTCGAGCTGGTCACGGTAGAGTAACGGCAATACCTTGCGCATGTGCAGGATGCCGATGACATGGTCAATGGTTTCCCGGTACAGTGGCAGCCGCGTGTACTGGCTCTCTATCAGCAGCTTGCGTGAGACTTCCCAGTCCGCGTCAATGTCAATGCCGGTCACCTCGTTGCGCGGCACCATGATGTCTTCCACGGTGACCTTCTCCAGGTCCATCAGGTTGAGCAGCATCGACTGGTGACGTTTCGGTATCATGGCACCGGCTTCAGTCACCACGGTGCGCAGTTCCTCGGTAGTCAGTGCATCACTGGCGCCTTGTTCCGGAGAAACGCCCACCAGTCGCAGTAATCCGTTGGCAATACCGTTGACGATCCACACCAGCGGTGACATGACCTTTAATAACGGGATGTACACAAAAGCCGCCGGGAAGGCAATTCGCTCGGGGTGCAGAGCGGCCAGTGTTTTCGGTGTCACCTCGGCGAACAGCAGGATCACCAGGGTCAGCACCAGACCGGCGGCAAACAGCATCCCCGTGTCGTTGTAGATGCGCAGGGTGATCAACGTCATCAGAATCGATGCAAGTACGTTAACAAAGTTGTTGCCCAGCAGGATAAGGCCGATGAGGCGGTCCTGACGCTGCAGCAGTTTCTGCGCACGCATGGCGCCGGGATGCTGTTTGTCGGCAAGGTGGCGCAGGCGATAACGGTTAAGCGTCATCAGGCCGGTTTCTGAACCGGAGAAGAATGCGGAAAGCAGAATAAGTAACAAGAGTGCTGCAAACAGCACACTCAGGGGGGTGTCGTCCAAACAGGACTGCCTCTGGTTGATTATCGAACCGCTATCTTACAGAAAAAGCCACCTTGCTGTCAGTGCAAAGCCGGGGATTAGTTGCCGATTACGAGTTCCAGTACGAATTTGCTGCCAAAGTAGGCAAGCATCAGGAAGATAAAACCGCCAATGGTCCAGCGGATGGCAATACGACCGCGCCAGCCATAGCGCCAGCGACCCCATAGCAGAATGGCGAATACGATCCAGGCAACGATGGACAGGGTGGTTTTGTGCACCAGGTGCTGGGCAAAGATATCCTCGAGAAACAGCGTCCCGGTGACCAGTGCCAGCGTCAGCAGCACAAAACCGGTTGCGATCATCTGGAACAGCAGTGTCTCCATGGTTTGTAATGGCGGCAGCGCGCGGATAAACCCCCCCGGTTCCCGGTTACGCAGGTGACTGTCCTGGATTGCCAGCAGCAGCGCCTGCATGACGGCAAGGCCGAGAATACTGTAGGCCAGCAGGGACGACAGGATATGACTGTCGAGTTGCCAGGACATGGCATTGGTGACTATGTACGGGGTCTTGAATATCATCGTCAGACCGATGCAGATCGCAGCGACGGAAAATACCGGTATACCCAGATTTTCGACGGGCTCCACAAATGTCGCCAGTAGCAGCAGCGCCGCCGCCGTAAAGGCAACCAGAGATGCGGCATAAAAGATCCCGAGATTCAATCCGTTTGCCGTGTGGATGGCAGGGTACAGCACGCTGCCATGGATGAAGATCGCGGCAAGACCCAGCATCATGATCGGGCTGCGCTGGCAGCTGGCATCCGGTTGTCCGCGCATCAGTCTTGTCAGCAACAGGAAGCTGGCAAGCAGGTACAGAACAATCGCGAGGAGTCCGGGCAGGGTTGACGTCATGGAGGGGGATGATGACATATCTCCCGTTGGCATTGAAGTATTCCCTGACGGCCCTGCCGGTGTTGCTGTGGTGCCGTTTTTTAACGTTATAATCGCATCTTCTTCGTGGTGTCATCAGGAGCTGTAAGCGCATGTTTGACAATCTTACTGACCGGCTGTCCGGAACAATCAGGAACCTGCGCGGCCAGGGACGCCTGAGCGAGGACAATATCAAGGACGCATTGCGTGATGTGCGCATGGCCCTGCTGGAGGCCGACGTGGCCTTGCCAGTGGTGAAGGAATTTATTGACCGGGTACGCGAACGGGCCTCAGGGCAGGACGTACTGAAAAGCCTGTCACCGGGACAGATGCTGGTGAAGGTGGTCAATGACGAGTTGGTCCACACGATGGGGGAGGCCAATGACGGCCTGAACCTGAATGTACAGCCACCGGCTGTCATCCTGATGGCCGGGTTGCAGGGTTCGGGCAAGACCACCAGCACTGCCAAGCTGGCACGCAGGCTGAAAGAGCGGGAAAAGAAATCCGTTCTGGTTGCCAGTTGCGATATCTACCGGCCTGCGGCCATCGAGCAGTTGCAGACGCTGGCCGCTGAAGTCGGAGCGGTGTTTTTCCCCAGTGCGACGCACCAGGATCCGGTCAGCATTGCAGAAAGTGCGATCACCCATGCACGCAAGCAGCACCTTGATGTAGTGATCATCGACACGGCCGGTCGTCTGCACATCGACAATGAGATGATGGACGAGATCCGCCGCGTGCACGACGCGGTGAAGCCGGTTGAGACGCTGTTCGTTGTCGACAGCATGACCGGTCAGGATGCGGCCAATACCGCACGGATATTTAATGACGTGCTGCCGCTGACGGGTGTCATACTCACAAAGGCGGATGGTGATGCACGCGGTGGCGCGGCCCTGTCGATCCGTGCGATCACCGGCAAACCGATCAAGTTCATCGGTGTTGGAGAAAAAACGGCTGCCCTGGAAGCCTTCCATCCGGATCGTATCGCGTCACGCATACTCGGCATGGGCGATATTCTCAGCCTGGTTGAAGACGCTGAGCAAAAGGTTGACAAGGAACAGGTCGAAAAGCTTGCCAAAAAGATTTCCGGTGGCAAGGGCTTCGATATGAATGATTTCCGCGATCAGCTGGACCAGATGCTGAATATGGGTGGTCTGGCCGGACTGATGGACAAGATGCCGGGAATGGGGCAGATGCCCAAAAATGCCATGATGGATGACGGCCAGGTGCATCGCATGAAGGCGATCATCAATTCCATGACACCGCAGGAACGCAGTTTCCCGGCCGTCATCAAGGGTTCGCGCCGCCGCCGCATCGCCGCCGGTTCCGGCACCCAGGTACAGGATGTGAATCGCCTCCTGAAGCAGCACCTGCAGATGCAAAAGATGATGAAAAAGATGTCCAGGGGCGGCATGGGCAAGATGCTTCGAGGCATGAAAGGCAAGCTGCCGCAGGGTGGCCAGGGATTCCCATTCTGATTAAAAATCGACCTGCAGGAGCGGCGTCCCCGCCGCGATTGTCTTTAGTCAGACCCCGGTCGCCGCGAGGACGCCGCCCCTGCAAAAATATTGTTGTACCCGCGCCTGGGTTATCGTCCCCGCAAAGAAAAACGGTGGCAATGCCACCGTCGAGTACTGCGCTAAACCGGTTTGATACAATAAGTTGTTAGGGTCTTGTGGTTATTGCCATGTGCCGTTGCGCAATCAAGTTCTTATTATCATTGCAATGAGCTCTTATTCTTCAAACGTCCTGCTGTGACTCCACCGATATCATTTTTCTTCTTTGCTCACCTGAATACACAGCAATCGGTATGCCAACTAGAAAATATTCAATAAAATAAATAACTTGTATAGTTATGCTCGATACGGGGCCGGAATATGCTCCCTGTTCGTAAAAAAATTCGACATGCGTGGGTTGTCTGGTGTCCGTACTGCAGGCGCCTGTACAATAATATAAGACATATAATTCATAGAGTTGCGAATTCTTCTTGTCGCAAGCAAGGACCGGGAGAATTTATGTAATAAATCCCGACAGGCTGCAGCCGGGCCGGCAGGGCCGGAGGCTTTGCAATCAGTTGAGCTAAATGTCCGGTCCCCCTTCTCTTTTTCAGGGAATCGCGTAGAATTGCGCGGTTTTCAACGGTTGCTGATCAATGGCTTGCGCCTGACAGCACATTTTATCAGTGTTTATGAGGATCTAAATTCTTATGGTGACGATCAGAATGTCACGCAGTGGTGCAAAGAAGCGCCCCTTTTACCACATCGTGGTAACTGACAACCGTAATCGCCGTGATGGGCGTTACATCGAACGCATTGGTTTTTTTAACCCGGTAGCCACCGGGGGTGAAGTGCGTCTGCGACTGGATGCCGAGCGTGCGGATCACTGGACAGCCAAAGGCGCCCAGGTGTCACCGCGTGTTGTAAAACTCCTGAAGGATCAGCGGGCTCAGTAATCCGCATCTCTTTGGTCGATTGCCTGTTCCGATCGGAGATGAAGGAAGACGCCAGGGTTTTGAAAGACGAACGGCTGGTCATGGGACGCATTGCCGCACCCTTCGGCGTCAAGGGCTGGGTGCGAATAATCGCGTACACGGCTGTGGCGGACAACCTGCTGGACTACTCACCCTGGTATCTGAAATTACCGGGAGGGTGGCAGGCAACAGCGCCGCTCGCCGGCCGGCTTCATGGCAAGGGTCTGGTCGTGCAGCTGAAAGAGTGTCAGGACCGTGAGGCTGCCGCTGCACTGACGGGCACTGACATTGGCATCTATAGAAGCCAGTTACCCCCCGCTGAAGCGGATGAGTACTACTGGAGTGACTTGATCGGACTGCAGGTCATTACCCGTGATGATCGGGTACTCGGGGTTGTCGACCACCTGCTCGAGACCGGTGCCAATGATGTGATGGTGGTTAAAGGGGAGCAGGAATGCCTGGTTCCCTTCATAACAGACCAGGTCATTGAATCAGTTGATCTCGAAGCGCGGCTTATCCGGGTTGACTGGGATCCTGATTTCTAGACCTGTGAATGATGCGGATTGATGTTGTTACCCTGTTCCCCGGGATGATACGGGAAGGCGCGGCCTACGGTATACAGGGGCGGGCCATTGAAAGCGGCCTGCTGTTGCTTGAGACCTGGAACCCGCGGGATTACAGCAATGACAAGCACAGGGGGGTGGATGACCGGCCCTATGGCGGTGGTCCGGGAATGGTCATGCAGGTGCAGCCGCTGCGCGCAGCCATACGCAGTGCGAAAGCGGCAGATGTAGCGGCACCGGTTATCTACCTGTCACCCCAGGGTGCAAGGTTTGATCAGGACCAGGCGCAACTGCTTGCCGGCCTGGAACGGTTTATCCTGGTGGCCGGGCGCTATGAAGGTATTGATGAGCGTCTGATCGGGCTGGAAGTGGATGTAGAATATTCCGTCGGCGATTATGTTCTCAGTGGCGGAGAATTGCCGGCCCTGATCGTAATGGATGCCGTGACGCGTCTGTTGCCCGGGGCGCTGGGGGATGCGGATTCTGCGCAGGAAGACTCCTTTACGGGTGGCCTGCTGGATTATCCGCATTACACGCGACCGGAAGAGGTCGAGGGATTGCGGGTGCCGGCGGTCTTGACCAGCGGTAACCATGCGGATATCAGGCGCTGGCGACAGAAGCAGGCGCTGGGACGGACCTGGCAGCGGCGACCGGATTTGCTGCAGGCTTTGCAGCTGAATGAAGAACAGCAAGTTTTGCTGGACGAATATATAGTTGAGCACGAGTCGGGTAATTGAGTGATCAATAGCCCATTATCAGAACCCAGAGGATCAGTCATGAGCAACATAATCGCACAGCTCGAACAGGAGCAGATGAAGCAGGATATTCCGGAATTCAGCACGGGAGATACCGTTACTGTCCAGGTAAAGGTCAAGGAAGGTGCTCGTGAGCGACTGCAGGCGTTCGAGGGTATTGTGATTGCCAAACGCAACCGTGGCATGAACTCGGCCTTTACCGTGCGCAAGATTTCACATGGCGAGGGTGTCGAGCGTGTATTCCAGACGCACAGTCCTGCCATTGGTTCCATACAGGTCAAGCGCAAGGGCGATGTGCGCCGTGCCAAGCTGTACTACCTGCGCGAACTGTCTGGCAAGTCCGCACGAATCAAGGAAAAACTCTAGGGAAACCTGAACAGGCCACGGCCCGTCATTGCGGAGAAGGCCGGACAAAAACAGCGCGCGTTGCACGCCCTGTGGACGACACGCAGGATGAGCGAAGCGAATCATCCAGAATAATTCACTGTCTGGACCCCGGCATTCGCCGGGATGACGACCCGTTCAAATCCTCGCCCGGTTTAGCAGGACAGGG
>Ga0210101_1000039_pt1 | contig 43100 bp, 37 predicted proteins | sample Muzzi_PWC_D1_FD_185534 | JGI IMG/M metagenome (GOLD analysis project Ga0210101, IMG submission 185534) | Wetland microbial communities from San Francisco Bay, California, USA, that impact long-term carbon sequestration - Muzzi_PWC_D1 (SPAdes) | ecosystem: Environmental > Aquatic > Marine >... | reverse complement strand
CACTGCCACGCCCCTCGTACCTAATGGATTCGATTCAACGATCGAGTTGTTCATCAGCGACAACCCCAGGTTGACGTCGGCGATGTCATAGGTCAGGTGGGCAAAGATGGTCTTGTCATCGCTGTAGTCCTGGACATTACCGATACCGATTTCCGGATTCACTCCGGGGAGACCACTCGTATCCAGAAAGGTACTGTTGCCTATCGACACCTCATAGCCCAGCGGACCCGCCATACCCGTGAAATCGAGGCCGACGGCATGGGTTGGCAGGATCGCCGCCTCGCCATCCTCGAAATCGAGGAATGACGGGCGGGTGACTGTGTCCTGCAGCAGCACACCATGATGGTAGGTATTGTTCCAGTAGCCCAGCGGCGAATGAAAACGGCCCGCGCCGACGCTAAAGTTCTCATTGATCTTGCGCTTGATGTACAGGCGTTCGACATCGAGGACGAAGCTCGAACCGTCATTTTCAAATACGTACTCGATCAATGCCTCGGTGCTGGGATCGATATCATGACGTACGAATAGATCCAGGCCGCCAAAACCGAAGTGCCTGGTATCATTTGTAGCATCCATCAAGTAGGTGTCACCGAAGGCGCTAAACTCAAACGCCTGCGCCGGCAGAGTCATCATTGTCGTACAGGCCATACCGACAGCGAGCCCAATCGTTTTCTTATTCAATTTCATTATTATTCTCCTGACAAATCAATTACGGGTAATGGAGGATGGTGGAACGCCTCAAGGCAGTCTCAACAACACCCTGACAGAACTATTCACAGCGCCGGGGCTGACATAACCTATATGATTAGAGCTGCTCGTAACCCAACCCCTGACGGCACTCTCACTATTCTGTATGTCATTAGGTGTTCCCTTACCCGTGAAGATACGCTTGGCCCAGTAAGCTTTCACCTGATTAGGGTTCTTATTCGTGGCCTTCTGGTAGAACTCTGCACGCACCGGGTTGTCCTCCGGCAGATCGACAGCGACAACACTGCTGCCATCCGGAAACGTACTGGTCTTTTTCAGGAAGATGGATTTAGCCTGTTCCACACTGATACTTGAGACAGGAGCCGATTTGTTGGCGATGATCACAACCTCGGCAACCGCATAGGAACTTGCACTTACAAGCGCAAACCCTGCTGTCGCTGCCAATATACTAGTTTTCAAAATTTTCATTGCGGTTAATCTCCTCCTTAGCCTATTTTTTATTCGCTTCTTATAATTATTTATTTTATTCAAAACAGATCCATCTGATAATTATTTCCGCCATGCACAGCTATTGGTGACTTTGCTGTGCGGCAAGTCTAATACAGATAAACTCCATAAACAATCAAACCTTGAACTGTGAAACCAGTACCTGCAATTGTCCGGCCAGACTGGATATCTGATCGCTGGCGGCCGAAATCTGTCGGCTGCCATCAGATGATTGTTCAGACACCTGGCTGATAGCCACCATACCGCGATTGACCTCTTCGGCAACAGTGCTTTGTTCTTCAACCGCTGTTGCAATCTGTGTATTCATATCATTAATACGTGACACCATCTGATTGATACTCGCCAGTGTCTCACCGGCCTGCTCCGATTGCTCGACACTGTTCTTTGCCTGCGACTGGCTTTGCGTCATCACCTTAACCGCTTCAATCGCTCCATGCTGCAATTGCTCGATAATACCCTGAATCTCCTGCGTCGATTGCTGTGTTCGCTGTGCCAGTGTGCGCACCTCATCGGCCACTACAGCAAAACCACGCCCTTGTTCGCCGGCACGAGCTGCTTCGATCGCCGCGTTCAGAGCCAGCAGGTTGGTTTGCTCAGCAATGGCCTTGATCACATCCAGTACGGTACCGATATTTTCACTGTCCTGCTCAAGCTTGTGGATAACCGTAGAAGCGTTTTCAATCTCGGTAGCCAGAGAGTTGATCTCATTGACGGCATTAGTCACTACCTTGTTTCCAGCATCTGCCTGACCCGCAGCCTCTCGCGCCGTATCGGCGGCACTGACGGTATTACGCGCCACCTCCTGTACCGTAGCCGTCATTTCGTTCATGGCCGTGGCCACCTGGTCAATATCCTGACGTTGCTGGTTCATACCCTGACTGGACTGCTCGGTAATCACTCCCATCTGACCAGATGAGTCGTTCAACTTTGCAATCGAGGCGATGATCTCCGAGATCATCTGCTGCAGATTACCGATAAAGGCATTGAATTCATTAACCAGCGAACCCACTTCATCCTGTTGCTGGCTAACCAGCCGTTTGCTCAGGTCACCTTCACCGGCAACCAGTTCTCGCAGAGAGACCACCACACTGTTGATATTGTCGGTGACATTAGCGGCAACGAACCAGCCCAGCCCGGTCAACAGTAACAGCAACAGGGTACCAATCACCGCGCCGGCCATCAGTGCGCGACTGGACGTCTGCTCAGCCTCATCGACCGAGGTAGTAAAGGTATTATAGACACTTTCACGAAAATCACTCAGGCCGCTACTATAGGATTTCATAGACTGGTCCATCGCATCGATACGCGGCTTGGCCTGGGCCAGGTCCAGCGAGCCACTGACCAGTGACCGGGTTAGCGACACCGAAACCTCACTGTATTTTGACAGCGCATTCTCCATCCGCTTGACATCGTCGGTATAGGCGCTGTCTATTGAAATCACTGACTTGAAATTCTCCCTGGTCGCCTCGATAAAATTCTGCGCATCGCTGATCATATCCTCGTCATTACTGGCCACGGCACCGTTCAGTGCCTCTTTAATGCGGGAAAAATAGACGATATTGGAATCTGAAAGCTCGAGTACCGGAAAATAGGTATCTCGGACATTTGACAGGCGGTCGGTGTTTTTGCTGGCCACCAGCATATTGGCGGTAAAATACAACCCGAAACCAATGATGCCAACCACTACGATCGACAATATCTTGAATTTGATTGACCAATTATAAAACCAACGCATGTTTACCACCCTCCTTACATCCCAGACATTTCTGTAGCGACGCCCAACCACAATGCCTTGAAGTCATACCTGAGAAATCTATATTTTCAGCCGTTGAAACCGATTCTATGTGAATCCATCTGCTGTCTGACCATGGCTAATGTACTTGAATACCCATTACGGCAGCCGAATATCGATATCAATCACTGGATAAGTCGACAATCTACGCATAAACTTTAAACATTGGGCTCAGACAGGGCTGCCTTGACGTAATACTGACGAAGACGGGCAGATAGTCGATAATCTAACTGCAGCGATATACCTGCCCGGATATTGTTCTCTATATAAAACAAGATGTGTTTCCCATGGCCCCCGCTGATACCGTTGACGACATCTTTGCAGCCGGACCGGCCATTTACCCTTCAAAATATATGGATATCTTTCAGTCTAGCCTGACTTGGCCGCAGGCTACGCGCTGCCCTGGCGTACGACAAGGCAAGACAGGCCCGAGAACAACAACACACACAACAACAGGCAGATTTCAGCGCAGACGCAGTCCCAGCATGATATCCATTACATTCGTACCGGTAGGACCAGTGAAAACCAGATCATTACTGGCCTGCAGACACTGGCCGGCGTCAGCCTGATCCAGGCACCGGCGGGGATCCAGGCCTGCCGCGGTCACACGCGCCCATGTCGAATCATCGACCAGAGCACCGGCAGCCTCGCCCGGGCCATCACGACCATCGCTGCCAGCTGCCAGGAATAACCAGTCGGACGCATCAACGCTGTTGTGTTTATGACCGACACGGTCATTTTCCGCCTGCAACAGCACCAGTGCCAACGCCAGGGACTGACAACGGCCGCCGGTTCCGGGCCTGTCCGGCAACGTCAGCGTCGTTTCGCCCGACCATAGATGCAAACCCGGTCCGGCAGTCTCCATCGATGCCAGCAGGCGGACCGCTACATCATGAATATCGCCGATAAGTCGCTGTCGATGCTCATAAACTGGATAAGCCAGTCGCTGCGCCTGTCTCACGGCCGCAAGGCGCGCCTGATCGGCATTGGCAACGATATGATGGCTTACTTCAGGCTGCGATCCTCGCCTATTCAGCGGGGATAGCCCTGCAGCACCCACCCTGGAGAGCAATTGATCCAGCCACTCCGGAACATCGACTAAAGTACCCGCTGTGGATTGTGGGGGTAAAGACAACAGACCGGAACCGATGCTAACCGGGTTATCATCGGATACATCCGATATCAGCAACACCTGTGCCCTGCGGCCCTGAAGCCTTGCCAATAAGCGTCCGCCTTTGATGGCAGACAGGGCGCTGCGTACACTATTCATCGCCTGCACCGGCAGGCCACTACCCAATAGCCAGTGATTGACCCGCTGCAACTCAGCCAGGGTCATGGTCTGCGGCAAGACCTCGACCAGCGCCGAGGTACCACCGGAGATCAGAAACAGAATAGATGCGGACGGTGGCACAGCGGCAATGAAATCCAGCAATTCGCGGCCGGCATCCAGGCTGGCCTGATCCGGAACAGGATGACCGGCCTCCAGTTGCCGTACGCGGTCATGCCGTGATAACCCCGTATCCGCGTAGCCATGGCGGGTGATGATCAGCATCCGCTCAATCTGATCATCAAGTTGATCCAGTGCCCCGGTCGTCATCGCCACAGCCGCCTTGCCGATAGCGATGACATGTAAAGAACCCGCTTGCGGATGTGCGCGCAACCATTTACTGACGCAGTGACGGCCGTGCACAGCCTTCAATGCCGCCTGATAGATCGTGAGCAGATTGGCGCGATGGGGGTTCACGGTGTTGGTAAGGAGTGAGGGGTGAGGAGTGAGGCGTAAATAAGATTACTCGAAGGTTTGCGCCACATATTTAATAAATATGACATCGGCAGGACCTGACGGTATTTATCGCGGCGTAGCCGCTCCTACAAAATTCTCATCACACATTACTCCTCACCCCTCACTCCTTACCCAATACATTAAACCCCCGCTGCAGATCGGCCTGCAGATCCTCTATATCCTCCAGACCCACGGCCACCCTGACCAGACCGTCACTGATACCGGCCTCGGCCCGCTGCTCGGGTGTCAGACGTCCATGGGTCGTCGTGGCCGGATGGGTGATGGTTGTCCTGGTATCTCCCAGATTGGCTGTAATCGAAACCAGTTCCGTTGCATTGATGAAAGACCAGGCCGCCGCCTGGCCACCCGGCAGGGTGAAGGCCAGCAACCCCCCGAAACCCTGTTGCTGGCGCCTGGCCAGTTGGTGCTGCGGGTGTGATTCCAGGCCGGCATAATAGACCTTGTCGATAAGCGACTGCTGTTCCAGCCACTGCGCCAGTTGCAGGGCATTGGTGCTGTGGGCAGACATCCGCACCTGCAGGGTTTCCAGGCCTTTCATATGCACCCAGGCGTTAAACGGGCTCATACACGGGCCGGCGGTACGCAAAAACCCCAGTACCTCGGCACCCAGCACTTCATTGGCGACTATGGCACCACCCACGCAACGTCCCTGGCCATCGATATATTTGGTCGTCGACAGGATCACGACATCGGCGCCCAGGGATAGCGGTTGCTGCAGGGCCGGGGTACAGACGGTATTGTCTACGACCAGCAGACAATCATGGCGATGGGCAAGATCCGCCAGGGCCCTGATATCGGCGATTTCGGCCAGCGGATTGGCCGGGGTCTCAACAAATAACACTCGCGTTCCCGGACCGATACTGGCCTCCCAGGCCGCCAGATCAGTCAATGGGGCATATTCAGTACGGATACCAAAACGACTCAGGTAATTATTGAACAATATCGAGGTGCTGCCAAAGATTCCACGAGAGGCGACAATTTGATCGCCCGATTGCAACAGACTCAGACAGGTGGACAAAATCGCCGCCATGCCTGAAGCCGTGGCGATACAGCGCTCCCCGCCCTCCAATGCCGCCAGTTTACGCTCGAAGGCGTTGACGGTCGGGTTGGTAAAACGGGAATATACATTACCGGGTTGCTCACCGGAAAAACGGGCGGCAGCCTGTTCAGCGCTGTCAAAGATGAAACTGGATGTGGTATAGATCGGCTCAGATTGCTCGCCCTCGTTGCTGCGCCGTTGTCCGGCGCGGACGGCACGGGTACTGAAGCCGCTATCGCTTAAATCCCGCTGTGACATAAGCACCTCCTGAATGCCTGTATTGCGGGCATAAAAAAAACCCGCTTCATGACTAAAGCAGGCTACGCCGCTTTAGCTGGATTTATATCGCGCCCGCAAGCTGAATCAAATCGGCGCCTGTAAAGAATAAGCATGCCCGCACCCGTTGTCAACCGTGGAGGACAGAACCTACCGTCCCACAAGCCTGTAACCGCGGTCAATTGCTGTTATGCAGGTCGACATTACCTGCGGCATTACTACCCTGGCTGGATATGGCATCGTCGGCGCGCGTTGTCGCCAGCTGTTGCAGATACTCAATGGTCACGTCGCCGGTCACATACCGGCCACTGAAACAGGAGGTATCGAAATCGGTCACTTGAGGATTGTCGGCCCTGACCGCCTCGATCAGGTCATCAAGATCCTGAAATATCAGCTGGTCGGCACCGATGAGTTCGGCGACCTCCTGCTCACTTCGATTTGAGGCCGCCAGTTCCGAGGCTGTGGGCATATCGATGCCATAGACATTGGGATACCTGACAGGCGGTGCCGCCGAGGCAAAAAACACCTGCCGGGCTCCGGCCTCACGCGCCAGTGTAATGATCTGTTCCGAGGTCGTGCCACGCACGATCGAGTCATCAACCAGTAACACGTTCTTGCCCAGAAACTCGATATCGATGGCATTGAGCTTCTGCCGCACCGATTTACGCCGCTGGGTCTGACCCGGCATGATAAAGGTGCGACCAATATAGCGGTTTTTAATGAAACCCTCACGGTAATCAATCCCCAGCCGGTTCGCCAGCGCCAGCGCTGCGGTACGGCTGGTATCCGGGATCGGGATCACGACATCGATCTTCAGATCCGGCAGGTCCCGGAGAATCTTTTCCGCCAGTTTTTCACCCATGCGCAAACGGGCACGATGAACCGGTATACCATCGATGATCGAATCCGGGCGGGCCAGATAGACGTGTTCGAAGATACAGGGGGAGTAATGGGGATTCTCGGCACATTGGCGGGTCTGCAGGCGGCCTTCCATATCGATATGGACCGCCTCGCCCGGGGCGATATCCCGTATCAGGTCAAAATCCTGTACATCCAGGGCCACACTCTCCGAGGCAATCATGTATTCGGTTCCCTTGTCGGTCTCACGTTTACCGAAGACGATGGGCCGAATACCATATGGGTCGCGAAAACCGACTATCCCGTAACCGGTTATAACAGCCACGGCGGCATAGCCACCACGACAACGCCGATGTACAGCAGCAACAGCAGCGAAGATATCATCGGCATCAATACGCAATTTGCCGATACTCTGAAGTTCATGAGCGAATACATTCAGCAGGATTTCCGAGTCCGACTCGGTATTGATATGACGACGGTCCTCACGGAAGAGCTGTTTTTTTAATTCCGCAGCATTAGTGAGATTGCCGTTATGCGCCAGGGCGATGCCATAGGGTGAATTGACATAAAAGGGTTGCGCCTCGGCGGACGACGAACAGCCCGCTGTAGGATAACGGACATGACCTATACCGACATTGCCCTGCAGATTCAGCATATGTGTGGCATCAAAAACATCCTTGACCAGGCCATTCTCCTTGCGCAAATAAAATTTCTTGTCGGCACAGGTTACGATACCAGCGGCATCCTGCCCCCGGTGCTGCAGCACCGTCAATGCATCATAAATGGACTGATTAACATCGGATTTTTGCACTACACCGACGATACCGCACATAACACTTACCTCATGGACTTAACAGCAGGGGTATTACAATAGCGCCCTGGCCCTGATACTGACACTATCGATGACCTCATCAGGGATATTATCGCCGGCCCAGGCCGCAAATTTTTGCAGATAGGGCACCATCAACGACCGCTGCCACGCAGTTTGTTGTGACAGCGGTGACAAACTGCCCAGCAGCACCAGCACGGTAACGATGATGACGCCGCGTGCAACACCAAAACCAGCCCCGACAAAACGGTCAAAGCCACGCAAACCACCCAGTCGTACCAGCGATACCACCAGCCGGCATATAAAAATGCTACCGATCATGATACCCAAAAACAACAGCAAAAAAGCCAGCGCAAAGCGCGCCCCGGGAATATTGATTATACCCTCAAACAGGCCGGCCACGGGGTCCGAAAACTTGATCGCCACCCAGAACGACAGGACCCAACCCAACAGAGACAGGACCTCACGGACGAAGCCGCGAAAAACACTGTAGAGTGCAGACAGGGCGACAATGGTCAACAGCGCGTAATCAAGCCATATCATTACATGGTGATCCAGAGCTACAGGCGAGTGTGATTATAAACCTTTCTTCGCTAACTGGCACCTGTGAAAACTCCGTTCAATCGTTAGCGGCTAGCGCCGGTATTTGTGTACCAGGCCATTGAGCTTGATTTCCTTCTGCAGTAGCTGGCGCTCCTCTTCCGCCTGGGAACGCAGCAAATAGGGACCGACCAGGACGCGATACATCGCCTGACCGTCCACATCGCTGCTGACGACAAACGCATGCTGCCCATTTTTCTGCACCCGATCCCGCAGGATTATGGCATTTTGCTTACGAGTGAGGCTAGCCAGTTGCACAACCCAGGCTTCAGCCGTTGCCTGCCCCGCCTTCGCCACCGAGCCATCCTCGCTGTCATTGATACGGTTGCGTAATTCACTGAAGCGCTGCTTCGCCGATGGCTCCTCCTGCACCGTATCGTCAGCGACAACCTTGTCCCCCGGCTGCATCGCGTGGCTATCGGCGGTGACGTCCACATTTTCGACCGGCATCGTCGGCACCTCGATCTCGGTGTCCTTGTCGAACTCCAGGACCTCGACCCTGAAATCATCCGGTTTCGGTGGGATGTTACTGCCACCGATGACGTTATCGTAATCCTTACGCATATCCAGCAACAGCGGTGTGATGATGACTGTCAGCGCCACCAGTACGACCGCGCCAACGATACGCTGCTTGATATTGATGCCTGGGGGTAGTTTGTCGTTATTCATACGCCGCGTATTCTAACAGGATAAACAGCCGGGCGCTCATCTGCCGGGACTGCTTCCTCCCCCGACATCAGCCAGTTCCTGGCCTGCAGACCGGTCTGACACCGACGCCACGGCCGCGAGGAATTCCGCCACGGTATAGAATGATCCAAACACCAGCAACCTGTCGTTGCCATCAGCCGCGCTGGCGTCGAGCAGCGCCTGCTGTACTGCGGCATCGACTCCGTCACAGAGCCTTATGCGGCCCTGTCTACCGTTGACATCCACCTGCTGCAGCTCAGCGTATAACACCGTCGCCGGACACGCTCGCTCGGCGGCTGGCTCGGTCACGTACCAGTAATCAATCTCGTTATCAAGCGCCGCCACCACGGCGGCCATATCCTTATCTTTCAGCATGCCGAAAACGGCCCGTGTTGCTCCGCTGACCTTATCCTCCTTTAACGACTGTGCCAGCGCCACGGCCGCGGCCGGATTGTGCGCCACATCGGCGATGATCGCCACGGCCTGGTCATCATCGGCCCGGCACAGTTGCAGAGCCGGTGGACGGCAATACAGGCGCTGGTAACGTCCGGGCAGGCGCACCCTTGACAGACCGGCACTGATGGCGGCATCTGTTAGCGGTAATTCATGCTCCAGCAGCAACAATACCTGCAAAACGCTGGCAGCATTATCGAGCTGGATATCACCCTCCAGATGGGGCTTTGGCAAACCATCAAGGCGCCGCTGTCCGTCATACCAGGTCCAGGTGGCTGGCGCGCGGGAAACCGAACCGGGTTGCGATACTTGATGATATTCACGTCCCAGGCAATACAATGGCACGTCCTGTAAGCATGCCTGATCCAGCAGTGCAGCCGGCGGATCCGGATCACCGCAGACAGCCGCGCGGCCATGACGGAATATCCCTGCCTTTTCGATAGCGATACTGTCACGATCAGTGCCCAGCCACTCACTGTGGTCAATGGCGATACTCAATATCAGTGCGATATCAGCATCGATGATATTAACGGCATCAAGCCGTCCGCCCAGACCCACCTCCAGTAACACCACATCCAGCGCCTGGGCGGCCGGTGCCAAACCGGCGAACAGTAACAATGCCGCCAGGGTTCCGAATTCAAAATAACTCAGGGTGGTTTCACCACGTGCCTGATCAACCCGCGCAAAGGCCTGACACAGGGTTTCGTCACTGACCATCTGACCGTTGATGCGGATACGTTCGTTATAGTGCAACAGATGCGGCGATGTATAGGCACCGACATGGTAGCCGGCGGCCAGCAGGATAGACTCCAGCATCGCAACACAGGAACCCTTACCGTTGGTACCGGCAACGGTAATGACCTTCGCATGCCCAAGATCAGCCGACAACTGTTGCCATACGGCCGCAACGCGCTCCAAGCTGAGGTCGATCTTCTGTGGATGCAGGGTTTCCTGCCATCTCAGCCAGTCATCGAGATTAGAAAAGCGCATTATGAAAAAGTGCTGAGTGCCGAGTGCTGAGGACTGAGTAATTCTGGTCTGAGGCTTTGTTTTTGATTTTCACTCAGCACTCAGCCCTCAGTACTCAGTCCTTTTATTATTCGCTTCCGGTCAATATCGACAGGATCGAGGCCAGGCGATCACGCATATCCCGCCTGTCGACAATGATATCGATGGCGCCATGATCCAGCAGGAATTCGCTGCGTTGAAAACCGTCCGGTAATTTTTCCCTGACCGTCTGCTCAATCACTCGCGGCCCGGCAAAACCGATCAGTGCATTCGGCTCGGCGACGTTGATGTCCCCAAGCATCGCCAGACTGGCCGATACCCCACCCATAGTCGGATCGGTCATAACAGAGATAAACGGCAATCCGCGCTCACGCATCCGCGCCAGTGCCGCACTGGTCTTGGCCATTTGCATCAAGGATACCAGCGCCTCCTGCATCCGTGCCCCGCCACTGGCCGAAAAACACACCATCGGAATTCCCTGTTGCAGTGCCGTATCGACACCTTGCACAAAGCGTTCACCGACTACCGAGGCCATCGAGCCACCCATGAACCGGAATTCAAAGGCCGCCGCTACCAATGGCAGGCTCTTTAACTGACCTGCTATAACAACCAGCGCATCTTTTTCGTCGGTAGTCTTCTGCGCCTGCAGCAGACGATCCTTGTATTTTTTCGAATCACGAAACTTCAGGGCATCGACGGGTTCGATACCGGCACCAATCTCACTACGGTTTTCAGCATCCAGAAACATATCCAGACGCTTCCGGGCACCGATCCGGTGGTGATGATCACACTTCGGACAGACCTCCATGTTCCGCTCCAGATCAGCCCGGTACAGTATCTGGTCGCAGGCACTGCACTTGGTCCACAGGCCTTCCGGTATCGAGCGTTTCTTGCTGCCTTCAGTACGTATTTTTGACGGGATCAATTTTTGCAACCAACTCATGCCTGATGATCTTCTCTTAAACTGTTGTGTTATGTCCCAGAACGTAACTTACCACTTGCATGGCGACCGATACCAGCATTATCCCGTGCCAGCGGTATCCATGGCAGCGCGTATCTCACCCAGGAATGACCTGATTTCGTTCACTAAGGCCTCCCGGTCATCCTGATGCTCCTCGACCAGTCGCACCAGGGCGCTACCGATTACCACCGCATCAGCCATCCGGGCAACCTGGGCGGCGGTACTGGCATCCTTGATACCGAAACCGACGCCTACCGGCATGTCGGTAAAACGACGAATCTGCTCCAGTTTGTCGGCAACGGCAGCTATATCCAGCGATGCTGCGCCAGTCACGCCCTTTAGAGATACATAATAGACAAACCCTCCAGCCTGTTTACAGATGTGACTGATCCGCGTCTCGGTACTGGTCGGCGCCAGTAAATAGATGGGATCGAGCTGTACTGCGCGCAGGGTAGCGGTATATTCCTGTCCCTCCTCAGGTGGCAGATCGACGGTGATGACCCCATCGGCTCCGGCCTGGCTGGCCTGGTCGGCAAAGGCCTGATAACCCATGACCTCGACCGGGTTCAGATACCCCATCAGTACTACCGGGGTATCATTATCCTGCTGACGAAAGTCCCGCACCATCTGCAAGACATCGCGCAGACTGACATGGTGTTTCAACGCCCGCTCACTGGCTCGCTGGATCACCGGTCCTTCCGCCATCGGATCGGAGAACGGGATACCCAGTTCGATGATATCGGCACCGGCTTCCACCATGGCTCGCATGATCGCTACCGTAGCATCAGGATGGGGATCACCGGCGGTAACGAACGGGATCAGCGCCGTGCGGGACTGTTGTTTCAAGGCCTGGAAACGGGCTGCCAGCCGACTCATAAGGTAATACCATCCCGCGCTGCGACGGTATGGATATCCTTGTCGCCACGGCCGGACAGATTAACGACTATAGTCTGGTCGCTACCCATCGTGGGTGCCAGCTTCATGGTATAGGCTAAAGCGTGGCTCGACTCCAGCGCCGGAATAATGCCTTCAATACGGGTCAGGCTGTGGAAGGCGGCCAGGGCCTCATCATCATTAATGGCCACATAATTGGCACGTCCGACATCCTTCAACCAGGCATGCTCCGGACCAACCCCGGGATAATCCAGACCGGCCGATACCGAATGGGTCTCGATGATCTGACCATCAGCATCCTCCATCAAATAGGTTCGGTTCCCATGCAGGACACCGGGACGGCCGGCACACAGCGGCGCCGCATGCCGGCCGCTGGACAGACCATCACCGGCCGCCTCAACACCGTAGATGGCCACCCGTTCATCACCCAGAAACGGGGAGAACAGACCGATGGCATTCGAGCCACCACCGACACAGGCCACCAGAGCATCGGGCAGAGATCCGGTCTGCTCCTGCATCTGTCGACGGGCCTCACGACCGATAATAGTCTGAAAATCGCGTACCATCGCCGGATAGGGGTGGGGTCCGGCCACAGTACCGATGATATAAAAGGTCGAATCGACATTCGTGACCCAGTCACGCATGGCCTCATTCAGGGCATCCTTTAATGTGCGCGAACCTGACTCCACCGGGATCACCTCGGCACCCAGTAGCCGCATGCGAAAGACATTGCTGGCCTGTCGCTGCATATCCACCGCGCCCATATAGACGACACATTCCATACCGAAGCGTGCCGCCACCGTTGCCGTGGCCACACCGTGTTGTCCGGCACCGGTCTCGGCGATGACCCGCTGCTTACCCATACGTCGGGCCAGCAAGGCCTGGCCGACGGTATTATTGATCTTGTGGGCGCCGGTATGATTCAGGTCTTCGCGTTTCAGATAGATCTGTGCACCGCCCAACTCCCGGCTCCAGCGTTCGGCATGATATAAGGGCGAAGGGCGACCGACGTACTGACTCAGGTCGGCATCAAGCTCGGCAATAAAGTCCGGATCCTGCAGATAACGCTGATAGGCCAGACGCAGTTCCTCCAGCGGTGCCATCAATGTTTCGGCGACAAAGCGGCCCCCATAGACACCAAAATGCCCGTCGGCATCGGGTAATTGTTGGTAATTAATCTTACTCACATCATCACTTCTAAAATTTATGCCCGGGAACAATCAAGAACAAGGTGAAGGGTTTAGCCCCTCACTCCTCACTCCTCACTCCTCACTCCAGACTATTATTCACCGCTGTCACAAAGGCCCCCATTCTGTTACTGTCCTTGATACCCGGCGCGGCCTCGACCCCGCCGCTGACATCCACCGCCCAGGGTTTTAACCTACTGATGCCCGCCGCCACATTGTCCGCAGTCAGCCCACCGGCAAGGATTATAGGCCTTTTCAGGCCGGCAGGCACCGTCGTCCAGTCGAAGACCCGTCCCGTGCCACCCGCCACCTCTGCCTGATAGGTATCCAGCAACAGCCCCCGTGCACCATGATAACGATCGGCCTCGGCAACCACATCGAGGCCGGTTTTCATACGCAGGGCCTTGATATAGGGCCGGGGGAAAACATCGCAATACTCGGGGTCTTCATGACCGTGAAACTGCAACAGATCGATCGGCACCTGTTGCAGCACCGTCATAACCTCGGCCTCATCGGCATCGACGAACAAACCGACGGTCGTCACCAGCGGCGGCAGCGCTCGCACGATTGCAGCCGCCTGTGCCGGCGTTACCGCGCGTGGACTACCGGCATAGAATACCAGGCCTATCGCGTCGACACCGAGACGGGCCGCAGCCAGCGCGTCGTCAACCCGGGTAATGCCGCAGATTTTGATGCGCACACGATCCATAATCACAACATACAAGGCCAGAGTTAAAGTATCAATGATATAACAAATTGACCCGGAACTGGACGGGGGGAATGTCAACTAGGTGGTCGGTAGCGCAAATTCCTCCGGATAGGTCACACTGACCAGCGTCAGACCCTGTGGCGGCGCGGTTACACCGCCATGTTGGCGATCACGAGCCGCAAGCACCTCATCGATCCAGGACACATCACGTTCACCGCTACCAATGGTGATCAACACGCCGGCTATATTGCGCACCATATGATGCAAAAAGGCATTGGCTTCAATATCAATGATCACCCGGTGACCATCTCGTTGTACCGTGAGTTCATGGACGGTCCGCAGCGGATGACTGGCCTGGCAGGCGTAGGCACGAAAAGAGGAAAAATCATGCTCTCCGAGCAAACAACGAGCCGCCTGTGCCATGCGTTGCTCATCCAGTGGTCGGTATTCCCAGGATAGACGACTGGCCGCCAGTGCCGGGCGCACACGGCGGTTGAAGATGACATAACGATAGCGCCGTCGCGATGCTGAAAAACGGGCATGAAAATTCTCACTCACCTGTTGTGCCCACAATATACTGACATCGGCCGGCAGGTTGGCATTGGCGCCAAAAATCCAGGAATACATGCTGCGCTCTGCGGTGCTGTCAAAATGTATGACCTGGCCGAGCCCATGAACACCGGTATCGGTACGGCCGGCACAATGCACCCGTACCGGCTGATCGGCAACCACCGCCAGCGCCCGCTCAATGCTGCCCTGGACCGTACGCACACCGCCCTGTGGCTGTATCTGCCAGCCACTGAAGCCGCTTCCATCAAATTCCACACCCATGGCAATACGCATAGCATTACCCAACAAAGCCCGTCAGCCCATCAGGACTGACAGTCTAACCCGAGCACAGTGGAAAATGTAATGACCGGCAGGAAAGATTTTATTGACACATGATATGAATATCCGTGTAAATCAACCGGCGGACGTATTACTAATATGACTTGATGAAGGCCGGTTATTCGCATACTGTCTAAGCAACTGCTCAAACTTGTCTGCGGACAGCGGTGCGCCGAAAAGATATCCCTGCAGCATATCACATCCCCAGTCAGCTAATAACGTCTGCTGCGTACTTGTTTCAATACCCTCCGCAATGACTTCAAGCCTTAATTGATGTGCCAGATTAATGGTAGACGAAACAATCGCCTGGAGGTCCTGGTTGTCCACTATATCCATGATAAAGGATTGATCGATCTTGATGGTGCTGATGGGCAGTCGGCGCAAATAACTCAATGATGAATAACCTGTGCCAAAATCGTCGATCGCGATATGAATGCCCTTGTCGTGAATACGTTTGAGTATCCCTATTGATTTTTCAGCATCCGTCATCACAGCCGATTCCGTTATTTCCAGCTCCAGAGCATCGACATTGAGGCCCGCCGCCTCAAGACTTTCCATCACCAGCCCATCGAAACCATCCTTGACTAACTGGTGAGATGACACATTGACAGCAACCCGTATAGCCGGTAAACCCATGTCCATCCAGCTTCGCATCTGTAAACATGCTGTTCGTATCACCCATTCCCCTATGGGCTCAATCAAACCCGTATCTTCCGCAATATCAATGAACTCGTATGGTGTGATCAGTCCTTTTTCAGGATGTTGCCAGCGAATCAAGGCCTCAGCGCCGATCAGTGTGTCTCCCGCAGCATTTACCTTCGCCTGATAGAATAGCCTTAACTCCTCTCTTTCTACTGCCTTGCGCAGCTCGCGTTCAACATGCAAACGACGCAGTGTCTCGGCATTCAGTTCTGTAGAATAAAAGCAGTATTGACCCCGGCCCTGATCCTTGGCCTGATACATCGCGGTATCCGAATTTTTAATCAGTTCATCCGGCTTCTCTCCATCTTTCGGGTAAACTGCAATGCCTATACTCGCGCCGGAATAGTGATCATAGTCGTCCAGGGTAACCTTATGCTGGATAGCTTTCAGCAACTTTTCGGCGGCATTTTGAAGCACAAATAGAACATCCTCCTTTTGTTCAATATCCGGAATAATGATAATAAATTCATCACCTCCAAACCGGACAACGGTATCGATATTCCTGACTGCATCCTTCAATAAGCGCCCTATCTCCTTCAACAGCTTATCACCGGCGGTATGACCGAGAGTATCGTTAACAATCTTGAAGCGGTCCAGGTCAAGAAAGAGGAGACCGACAGAGGAACTGTTGCGCTGAGCACGGGTAATAGCCTGCTCAAGCCTGTCTGCCAATAATGCACGATTGGGCAAATCCGTCAATGTATCATAGTGGGCCTGATGATAGAGGCGTTCCTCCCAAAGAGCATTGGATAAGGCAACGGTCACATGATCTGCAAATTTGCGCAACAGACCCAATTCGTCGTCGCCAATCATGTAATCATTGCTGTATCCGAAGATTATGACAGCGGCCAGGCGTTGTTTGATAAACATCGGTAACAACAACACGCCTTGCAGTGAATCCAGATCCAGTGAGGATAAATATGCCGGAAAACGATCATCAGCGGTAACCAACAGTTGTTGAGGATTTGTCATCAACCTGTGAATATCATATCGCGTGAATTGCAGCCGTTTTTCAATAATTTCCGCCTCGCAGCTGGACTGCCGCCTCGAAAGCTGTCCGCTATAATGACGGTCTTCGCTGAACTCGATCATCGCAACCACTGAGCAAGGTGTGAGATCACTGGCCCGCTCGAGCACTATTGAGGTTATTTGTCGAACGTCAAATGATGATAGTATCAGCCGATCGATTTCCCCTAGGGTTGATATACTTTTAAACTGCCTTTCCAGTTTTTCCGCCATGGAGTTGAACGCAATACCAAGCTGGGCCAGCTCATCATCACCCGCAATGCTGGTTCGCCCGCTGAAATCACCCCCGGCGATCAACTGGGTTGCATCCCTGAGAATGGCGACTGGCGCCAGTCGCTTACGAATCTGGATGACTGAAATAAAAGAAATCACAAGGATAACGAGAACCAGTAATGGTATATAGATACTCCGGTATCGGGTAATGGACGTGACCACGTCCGCTTCCGTCTGACTCACCAGAACAGTCCAGTCGATCGTGGAAATTATTTCATCTGTAAATAATGTCCAATAAGCGACGAGATCCATTTCGCCGGCCACCGCTGACCTATAATAGCCTGAAGGAGATTCTGAAATCCGGTCTTTCAATGGCTGCAGGGCAGGCACCTGAAATGGTCCATACCTGAAAAGCAAAGTGCCTGATGAATCCAAGATAGCAAGACCGATCCCTTCAGATAGGATATCGTAAACATTCCATAGATATTCCGGATCGATTGTCCCGACCAGTAGCCCTTTCCCGAAATCCTGTTGATCCAGTAACGTGATCAAGCGGACGACTGCCGGCACGCCATGGCTACCGTCCATGACCATCACCGTTTTCCCTTCAGCCAGTAATGCTTTCTGTCCGTCATTCAGTACCACTGACCTGGCTGTTGATTCACGACCAGCCTGAGCACCATCACTATCGGCAACGACTCTAATGTCAATGAACTGCGGTGTCTTCGTTAATGGCTTTTTACCATCAGCTACCGATGATTTTAATTCCCTGACAATGGATTCTAAAACGTTATCAGCCAGTGAAAGTCGTTCATACAGATCCATACCGATCGTCTTGCTGGACTGGCGGGATTGCTCATAACTTTGGTCAAGCAACTGATCATGTACGTGGCTATAGGAGACGATGGCGGCCACTGTAACCGGGATAATGGCCGAGAGGAAGAAAAGCATGAAAATACGCCGGGAAAACTTACTCCGGAGAAAGCTGCTGTCGATAGATATCAATTTTCGGCTTCTCAGAAATCTTCGGCAAGACCGATAAAACGACCATTATTGGCACGGATGACATCGTCATTGCTGTCCGCGGCAGTTAAAGGCTTCTTGGTCAGTCCATCCTTGCCCATACTGTAAAGATCGTAGTCGGTATTGATCGGGTTCAGATTTTTATCCTTGCGGAAATCGCTCTTGCCTTTTGCACCGCCGCCATAGATCCTGAGGTATTGGTAGGTGTTGCCCCAGGGATCCTGGAGGTTATTGAAGCCGATTTCGTCGAGCGTGTCAGGAAGTCCGTTATTTTGCATGTCGAATCGCTCGATGGCCTGTGAAATCGAAGTGATATCAGTCATGGCTGCGGAATTGTGCGCCTTGTCCATGATTAAATTGTAAGAAGGAACGGCGATAGTTCCTAATATTGCGATAATGGCTACTACCATGATCAGTTCGATTAACTGAACACCCCGATGAGCCGGGGGCAGCGCTCCATGTTTGCGTCGACAGCTGGGTAAGAACTTGATATCTCGACCTGAATATGTATATTTCGAGTAGCGCATTTTTATTTATTGTTTAAATACAAAATCTTATAAATTTAACAGGAACCGGCTGGAATCTCTGGCCTGACTAGCCACGATCACTATTACTCATAATTTATCGGCGAACACCTGCCTATCTATAACGCAGATAATTACTTAATAAATACCGTTAAGGAGTGCTATCCCAAGGACAAATAGGGTAGCGGCTACCGTCATTTAGCCTGAACACGGAAACGGTCCAGCGGATGGAAGCAGGAAACCTGACTGATTTCTAATAGCCTGAAAATACAGCATGTCATCGCTGTCACTGATCAGGCCAGCCAGCATTCCGGAAAACAGTAATTTATCCTGTCGCCGGACGCCCCTGGCCATTTGCCAATGGCGTTTGTGTGGATATAGTGATCGCTGTTTATTTGATTCATCATTACATACAGTTCTATATCTCCTCCCTGCTGCTTGCTGACGATATGGCTTCAACATATAATTCATAAACAAATGGGGTAGTAGTTTCTCCTGCAAGCCAAAGGCCCGGCTGCAAACCAATGGCACTCAAACCGATCGACTACAAACGCAGGCACTCTGCAGTGCATAAGAATGGCTTGCTTAAAGATGCGTAATAATAAAATCCATGGCGGACAGAGGGCGGCATGGTAGGAATGTTGCGGTATTATTCCCGTCCGGCCATTATCCTGTTGCTGTACACGACACTGTCACCCTGCGCCGTCATGGCCCTGGAAACAGTCACTCATGACAGCGCAATGACGGGCGACTCCTGTTTCAGTTGCCATACCAGCCTCGATCACGGTAACAGCAGCGGTTTATTCACCGACGAATGCGCCACCTGTCATTCAAGCAACAAACCGGATCTCCTGCTGGACTCCGCCCGTGCCAGGGAGAATATGGAAGTGGATATGACATCCACGCAGGCAAGTACCGTTGAAGAACTTCACGGTAACATGTATTACTCCACTTCACGTCTGGGAACCGATCCCAACGATATGGTCCTGATACCTGCCGGCAACTTTATTATGGGTACAAACAACAGATTGCCGGATGAAGGACCAGAACATACTGTTTACCTGCCGGCATTTTATATTGACATATATGAAGTCACTAATCTGCAATATAAAAAATTTATTGACACCAGCAACAGGAGATCACCCTCGCATTTTCGCAACAGAACCTACCCCGAAGGCAAGGCAGACCACCCTGTAACCAACGTCAGCTGGCATGATGCCGAGGCCTATTGTGCCTGGGCAGGCAAGCGCTTGCCCACGGACCAGGAATGGGAAAAGGCTGCGCGCGGCACACAGGGCCGTATTTTCCCCTGGGGTAATGAGTTTGATATCAACAGGGCGAATACACCGGTTCGCTGGCAGGCTCTTAAACAGGACGGCGACACAACACCGGTCGGCTCATTCCCTGCCGGGGCCAGTCCATACGGCGTGTATGATATGTCTGGTAACGTGTGGGAATGGACCTCAGCCTGGTACCAGCCCTACCCGGGCAATCACCACGCGAGTGAAAATTATGGTGAAACGTATAAGGTCCTGAAAGGTGGTTCGTGGTGGGATTGTTCGTTTTATAAATGCGGCATATCGGCACCAGGCTACAACCGTGCCTTTTTTCTGCAGGGCACACATAATAAAAGTTTTGGTTTTCGTTGCGCAAAAGATAATCATTAATGTGGAGAGAATGTTATGGTTTCTGACAAAACTGACAGATGGATCGCATTTTTTCTTTTATTCGCCTGCCTCAGCATTGCCCCCCTGACAACAATGGCAACGTCCAGGGCAACAAGCATTCATGCACCGGACCTTAGTGATATGCAGTTAATCCCCACCGGCAAATTTATTATGGGCAGCAATAAGGTGGATAAAAACAACGTCAGTGGTGAATACGGTAATGTCAAACCCTGGTATCTGGACGAACACCCGCAACATAAGGTAATGATGCCGGCATATTACCTTGAAGAGCATGAGGTCACTAACCGGCAGTACCTTGATTATCTGACCGCCAGTGGCAGCGCCAAGCCGGGATACTGGGTTAAAAACGGCTATATCCTGCGTCTACGGGAAGACGGCCTGCAAACCATTGATATCGATCGTCTGCGAAAACTGGCCGCCAATATTTTCCTCATCGACAAAAACACCCTGGCCATGAGTAAGGATGAGATACTCAAGGACATTAAAACCAAGCTGACTTACATGGATAATCTGCCCGTAATCAATGTTACCTGGAATCAGGCCAATCAATATTGCCACTGGGCCGGTCTGCGCTTACCGACTGAATCGGAATGGGAAAAAGCCGCGCGCGGCACGAAGGGCCTGGAATACCCCTGGGGCAACGACTGGCGCAGCAATATCAGTAATACCGGCTCCGAACAATGGGATATGGATGTAGCCCCGATTGAATCCTACCCTGAAGACAAGTCCCCGTTCGGGATATATGACATGGCCGGCAACGTATCTGAATGGGTCGATGACTGGTATGAACAATACCGTGGCTCCGATTATGACAGTAAAAACTTCGGCCATAAGTACAAGATTGTACGGGGCGCAGGATGGGGCGGCGGCGAAGGTCACTATGCCCTGAAACTGTTTCAACGCGGCGCATATCGCTGGTATCTACCGCCGCAAGGCACCTATAATGATGTCGGCTTTCGTTGCGCAGCGGATGGCTCCATTGCCACACTACAACATAGCGGAAACGATACTCAGCCGTGATGAAACAGTGGCGCAGGGTGCCTCCACTGCCACTGCAGAATAATCAGTCTTGAGGATTTTACATAGGTTCCCGGGTCTGTAACACTTGGCCAAATTAACCGACAATCGATTGCGACCATGAAAGATCTGTTTAAAAACAATCGCCGCTGGGCGGAGCAACTCAAGGCCGATGACCCGGATTTTTTTTCCCGCTTGACGCATCTACAGGCGCCGGATCACCTGTGGATAGGCTGCTCGGACAGCCGCGTACCGGCCAATGAAATCGTCGGCCTGCTGCCCGGCGAAATGTTTGTTCACCGTAATGTCGCCAATATCGTCTCACACACCGATATCAATTGCCTGTCGGTTTTGCAATATGCCATCGATGTACTGCAGATCGAGCATGTGATCGTATGCGGCCATTACGGCTGCGGCGGTGTCAAGGCCGCCATGTGCAGCCAGGGACTCGGCCTGGTCGATCACTGGATTCATTCGATCAAGGATATCTATCATAATCACGAGCACGAGCTTGAAACCCTGGCAGATGATGAAGCGCGTATGAACAGGCTGTGCGAACTGAACGTGATCGCCCAGGTATCCAGTGTCTGCCAGACCAACATCGTCCAGAACGCCTGGAAGCGCGGCCAGAAGCTGACGATCCGTGGCTGGATATTCAGCATTCATGACGGGATATTACATGACCTGAAGACCAGCTATCGCGGTGTCGAACAATTACCAGCGATTTACCGATTCTGAATACGTGTCTACGAGCTGCGCAATCCAGGGATTGCGCGAATGCCTCAGCGCCTGTGCCGATAATGATTGATCAGGCCATTGGTTGATGCATCGTGACTGTTAACATCACCGGCCTGCCGTAGCTCCGGCTGTATGTTCCGGGCCAGTTGCTTGCCCAGTTCCACGCCCCATTGATCAAAGGAATTGATATCCCAGATCATACCCTGGACGAAGATCTTATGCTCATACATCGCAATCAGGCTGCCGAGGGATCGTGGTGTCAGTTTCTGTATGAGGATCGAATTGGTCGGCCGGTTACCCGGAAAAATCTTATGGGCCAATAAGCGTTCCAGCGCTTCCCCGGAAAGCCCGGACTGTTCCAGCTCCGCACGCGCCTCGTCACCGGTTCTGCCCTTCATCAGCGCCTCGGTCTGGGCAAAAAAATTAGACAGCAGAATATCATGATGATCGGCAACCGGGTTATGGCTTTCTATCGTGGCAATAAAATCCGACGGGATCAGCTTGGTACCCTGGTGGATCAATTGATAAAAGGCATGCTGGCCATTGGTACCCGGTTCACCCCAGATCACCGGCCCGCTTGAATAATCCACCACCTGCCCGGCATGATTCACCCTTTTGCCGTTACTCTCCATGTCACTCTGCTGTAAATAGGCCGGGAAACGGTGCAGGTACTGGTCGTAAGGCAGGATGGCATGGGTCTCTGCAGCGAAAAAATTATTATACCAGACACCGATCAAAGCGAGGATGACAGGGATATTTTCAGCCATAGGCGCATGACGGAAATGTTCGTCCATGTCATGGGCACCCGTCAGCAGGTCTTCGAAATTATCCATACCGATGACAATCGCAATCGATAAACCGATGGCACTCCACAGCGAATAGCGCCCGCCTACCCAGTCCCAGAATTCGAACATATTATGGCTATCGATACCGAAAGCTGTGACGGCTTCGACATTGGTGGATAGCGCCACAAAATGGCGCGGTACGGCTCCGGTGTCAGCGCCGCTCGCCTGCAACAACCACTCCCGCGCCGCGCGGGCATTGGTGATGGTTTCCTGGGTGGTAAAAGTTTTCGAGGCGACGATAAACAGCGTGGTTTCCGGATTCAGTGGTTTCAGGGTTTCTACGATATGTGTGCCATCGATATTCGAGACGAAGTGGGGGCGCAGACCGGCGCGGATATAGGGTTTCAGGGCTTCACACACCATCACCGGACCCAGATCAGAACCGCCGATACCGATATTGACGACATCAGTGATCGCCTTACCGCTGAACCCCCGCCATTCACCGCTGCGTATCTCGTCGCTGAAGACACGCATTTGATCCAGCACCCGGTTTATCCGGGGCATGACGTCTTCGCCATCTACCAGCACCGGACGGTTGCTACGATTACGCAAGGCGGTATGCAGCACCGCCCGCTGCTCGGTATTGTTGATTTTTTCTCCGCTGAACATGGCCTCGATATGTTCGGGCAACCGCGTCTGCCGGGTCAGGTCAAGCAACAGCCCCAGCGTCTCATCGGTGATGCGGTTCTTGGAATAATCGACCAGCAGGTCATTTAGCTGCAAAGAATAGCGCCTGAAACGCTGCGAATCAGCATTAAACAGATCGCGCATGGATAATTGCGAGGCTTGTGCATAATGCTGCTGCAACGCACGCCACGCTGGAGATTCCGTCAATCCACTCATATCCTGGCTAGTGTAATATCAGAAGGCCTCAGAAGCGACGTCACTACCGTTCAGGCCCAGCGAATGACGCCAGAACTGGTCGTCGCGCTCAAACATGCGATAGGTACCGCGCGGACCCCAGGTGCCGGCGGCATAGGTATTGATAAAATCACGCTCCATCGACCACACCTTCAACACCGGATCGACAACGCGCCAGGCCCATTCGACCTCGTCATAGCGCAAAAACAGTGAACGATCCCCCTCAAGGACATCAAGCAACAGATCTTCGTAGGCATCCGTTACTGCCTCATCACCACTGCGGTAGCTGGCATCGAGCGAGATGCGACGGGTATTCATTTCCAGCCCCGGAACCTTGACCTGGATCTCCATCTTCAGGCATTCATTGGGCTGGATGCCCATCAGTAGCCAGTTCGGCTGCAGGCGTTCCAGATGGGTGTTGCGGAACAGATGATGCGGCGGCTCCTTGAAACGAATACTGATCGCCGAACTGGCCTCGGCCATGCGTTTGCCGGTACGCAGATAGAAAGGCACGCCACGCCAGCGCCAGTTATCGATATACAATTTCAGGGCGGCATAGGTTTCGGTAATACTGGCGGGATCGACTCCGACCTCATCGAGATAACCGGGCACCATCTGACCGTCGACCTCACCCTTGGCATACTGGCCGCGAAAGGCATGGGCGTGCACGGCATTCTGGGTGATGGGTCGCACCGACTTGAGCACCTTGACCTTTTCGTCGCGCAATGATTCGGCGTCCATCATCGCCGGAGGCTCCATTGCCACCAGTGCCATTAACTGCATCAAATGGCTTTGCAACATATCGCGCAAGGCTCCGGCACCCTCGTAATAATCGGCGCGATTTTCTATGCCTCGCGTTTCCGAATGTGTGATCTGTACATGGTCGATATAATTGCGGTTCCACAGTGGCTCCAGCATCAGGTTGGCAAAACGGAACACCAGTATATTCTGCACCGTGCCCTTGCCCAGATAATGATCTATACGGAATAACTGGGACTCATCAAGATTTCGATTAAAACGCGATTGCAGCGTCTGGGCACTGAGCAAGTCATAGCCGAAAGGTTTTTCGATCACCACCCGGCGCCAGCCGTGTTCCTGCTCAAGCAATCCGGCCTCACCAAGATGGCCGATAACACTACCGAATTCGGAGGGTCTGATGGCCATATAGAAGGCCATATTGGATGGCAGGCTGTCATCGCCATCGACATATTCTCGCAAACCCTGAAAGGACTGCGCATCGGCCAGATCGCCATGAAAAAAACGCAGGCGCTGGCAGAAACGCTTCATGACTTCCGCGTCAGGACTGCCGAATTTTTCCTTCAGCATGCCCAGCACTTCGTCACGCCACTGAGACTGGTCCCAATCGCGGCGGGCAAAAGCCAGGATCACCATGCGCTCCGGCAAACGGCCATCGACCTCCAGCGAAAACAGGGCCGGCATTAATTTTAACCGCGCCAGATTACCTGTAGCACCAAAGATGACTAAAGTGGACGGTTCCATGTTTCTCGTATATCCATGATTAGCCTGTTACTTTGACGCCGAAATCATGTGACAGGCCGACCGGGCCGTTGTCCCGACACGGTCTGACAAACTAAGATCAATCGTTTTTCTTGACGTCATGACCACCAAAGGCATTGCGCATCACCGACAACATACGGTTGCCATAACCTTCTTCATCACGACTGGCAAAGCGCATTTGCAATGCCAGCGTGATCACCGGTGCAGCAACACCAAGTTCAATGGCTTCAGCAACCGTCCATCTACCCTCACCGGAATCCGGCACATGCGGTGCTATTTCATCAAGTTGCTGATCAGCTTGCAGGGAATTTGCCGTCAGATCAAGTAACCAGCTTTGCACGACCGAACCATGACGCCACAGTTCCGATACCTGAGCCAGGTCAAAATGAAAATCAGCCTTGCCACGTAACAGTGCAAAGCCCTCGGCATAGGCCTGCATCATGCCGTATTCAATGCCGTTATGGATCATCTTGGCAAAATGTCCCGCACCTCGGGGACCGACGTGAGCCCAGCCGCGATCTTTGGCCGGAGCCAGCACCTTCAGGATCGGTTCGATGATCTTTACGTGTTGCCCCTCTCCACCGACCATCAGACAATAACCGTTTTTCAGACCCCATATACCACCCGAGGTGCCGGCATCGATATAACCAATCCCGGATTGAGCCAGCAACGCCCCACGGCGCATGCTATCGTGATAATTCGAGTTACCGCCATCGATCACGACATCACCGAAGGACAAACGTTTTTCCAGTTCCTTGATCGCCTTTTCTGTGGGCTTGCCACTCGGCAGCATCAGCCACACGATGCGCGGCCCTTCAAGCTGTTTGACCACGCCGGCTATCGTCGCGGCCTTGAGCATGCCGACCTCTTCTGCCAACGTGTCCATAATCTCTTTCGAGCGATTATATCCGACGACCTCAATCCCCCCCTGACGCAGTCGGCGAACCATATTGGCACCCATCTTGCCCAGTCCAATCATTGCCAGTCTCATTTACTGCTATCCTCTCAAGAAAATCATCACAATCCGCTCGACCAGCCTGACAATAATCCCTACTGGATACAGGGACGTAGGTTCAGGATAATCGCGGTAATGTCTAACTTAGTGTATTTGGCGCCAATATTCTATAATCTTTTCATACCGGCCGATGAACCAGTATACCTCGTCATTCTCGACCGGGTATAAAAACAATAATCAATTCAAGCCACATATCGACATATGCCCATATTTATTGAACACACGACAATCACTTTGCCTGCCGGAAAGATATCAATGCTAGTACGTCCGTCATCCTGCCTGACTGGCAGCGCGGATGATCATTGTCCCCGGTCGAATTACACAGGCCGTCTTCAATCATGGCAGTAAATAATATCCTGTTTGTTACCAGTGAAGCCCACCCGATCATCAAGACCGGTGGCCTGGCCGATGTTTCCGGAAGTCTGCCTCTGGCCCTGAAAGCCCTGCGCCGTGATATACGTATTTTGATGCCGGCCTATGCAGATGCCCTGGGCAGGATACGCAAGCCGCGCGAAATCACACGCCTGCAACTGCCGGGCTCAGCAGCCCCGGTAAGGATCCTGGAAACCAAACTCCAGGGCAGTTCGGTACCGGTGTGGCTGGTCGATGCCCCGAAGCTGTTCAATCGCCCCGGCAATCCCTATCTGAATGAAAAGGGTCAGGACTGGCCCGATAACGCCCAGCGCTTCACCCTGTTCGCCCGCGCCGCCGTCGCCATTGCCATGGGTAAGGCGGGACTGGACTGGCGCCCCGATCTGGTGCATTGCAACGACTGGCAAAGCGGCCTGGTGCCGGCATTGCTGCATATGCAGGCCAAGCGCCCGGCAACGGTGTTCACGATTCACAACCTGGCCTATCAGGGGCTGTTCGACTGGGATACCTTTACCGCCTTGAATCTACCCGAACAACTCTGGTCTCTAGAGGCAATGGAGTTTTATGACCAGATTTCGTTTATCAAAGGCGGTATCGTCTTCGCCGACATGATCAATACCGTCAGCCCGATGTATGCCCATGAAATCTGTACACCCGAATATGGTTATGGGTTGGAAGCGCTGCTGGAAATGCGTGCCAGTCGCTTAACGGGCATACTCAATGGTGTCGATTACAGCCAGTGGAACCCGGCCCGCGACCGTTATCTGGCACATAATTACAATGCCCATACCGCCGCCGACAAGGTCTTCAACAAATTACAACTGCAACGCCAGTTCGGGCTGCCCATCAATGAACAGATACCGTTGATCGGCATGGTCGGCCGTCTGGCCGAACAAAAAGGGATTGATCTGGTACTTGAAGCCGTGCCGTCACTGATGCAACAACCCTTACAGTTCGTCATCCTCGGCAGCGGACAAAAGCAGCTGGAACAGGAGCTGCTGGATATCAGCGCGAAATACCCGGACCGGATCGCCGTGCACATCGGCTATGATGAAGCTATGGCCCACCTTATCGAAGGCGGTGCCGATATGTTCCTGATGCCTTCGCGTTATGAGCCGTGTGGTCTTAACCAGATTTACAGTCTGCGTTACGGAACCCTGCCCATCGTGCGCCGTACCGGGGGTCTGGCCAATACCATTATCGATGCCACACCGGAGCTGATCAAACAGGGTAACGCTACCGGGTTTATTTTCGATAAGGCCAGCGCAGAGGCGCTAACCAGGGCAGTGGCACGTGCCCTGGCGCTATACGCACAACCCCGGTTATGGAAAAAACTGGTGTTTGCCGCCATGCAGCAGGATTTCAGCTGGCGGCGCAGCGCCAAACAGTATCTGGCCCTGTACAAACAGGCGCAGGATTTCGCTAACCAGGAGTCTGCCGCCCCGATTTGAGGCCTGCATCAGAAATCCGGGCTGCGGCTTCTTCGATCACCTTCCGGGATTAACCTGCCAATTTTGATGCTTACACAGACAATGTTAGTATTCCTGACAGCTGGAATAATTCCACCTCTGTTATTAGTGATGTAACTATCTGGAATTGACAATACGCAGGAATGCGAAGCGAAAAATCCTGCCGTGTCACCCTATCAGGTATAATCTTCGCTTGAGCTTCGTGCGCACATGACGGCATGACAATTTATTACAAAAAGCAAACTAATCAATGACCAGCGATAAACAACTTCGGGCCCGCGTCAAATTGCTTGGCACCCTGCTCGGAAACGTACTGCGCGACCAGGAAGGCGGTCGGGTATTTGTCGCCGTCGAGGCCCTGCGCAAGGGCTACATCAAATTGAGCAAGGAAGACAATCAGAACAAGCGCGAACAACTCAGTCGTATGATACAGAAGCTCGACCCGACGACATTGACACACGTGGTTCGAGCCTTCAGCACCTATTTCAGCCTGGTTAATATTGCTGAAGAGGCGTTTCAGCACCAGCAACGGCGCAAACAGCGCCATACCGGTGAAGCCCTGTGGACCGGATCGTTCGATGCCATCCTGCGGGAATTGCGTGACAGCGGCATCACTGGCAGTCAGATGCAGACATTATTCGATCGCCTGGCCTACATACCGGTGATCACCGCTCACCCGACCGAATCCAAACGTCGAACCATCATGGAGGCCCAACGCCGGATCTTTGTCGCCAGTCAGCGGCTTGATGTTGCCCACTTATCCCCCGAAGAGCGTCGTGAAATCTGTGATGAACTGACTGCACTGATCCAGATCCTGTGGAAAACCGATGAGGTACGGCAGCAAAAACCCAGCGTCGAAGGCGAAATTCGCAACGGCATCTACTATTTCCAGCACAGCCTGTTCGAGGCCGTACCGATGATGTACCGCGAATTCGAAAAGGCAGTAAAGAGAATCTATAGCGACGATGAAGACGAGGCCACAACCCTGACGGTTCCCAGTTTCCTGCGTTTCGGTTCATGGATCGGGGGTGATCGAGACGGTAATCCAAATGTCAAACCGGAAACTACAGTCATGGCCGTGCGCATGTATGCCAAGGCTGTGCTGAAAGCCTACCTGCCGCGTGTTAACCAGCTTGGACACCTGTTGACGCAGACATTGTCACTGTGCCAGCCCAGCGAAGCCTTTCTCAACAGTCTGGAACAGGACAGCATTTTTGCCCCCAAGGTATTCACTGAAAACAGCAATCGTTTTCACCGGGAACCCTACCGGCGGAAACTGGCCATCATGTCCTACCGTCTGGAACGGAATCTGCTGGTGCTGCGAAATCTGGACAAGGCCAAGGACGTACATTTCCCGGAAGATGCCTATGCCGATGAACATGAGCTGTTGCATGATCTGTATCAGATCCGTGACTCTCTGATCAGCCATGGGGATGGCAATATCGCCCAAGGTACGCTACAGGACATGATCCGGCTGGTTGAGACCTTTGGCTTTTTCATGGTCAATCTCGATATCCGCCAGGAATCAACCCGCCATAGCGAGGCGGTCGCCGATATCTTCGCCCATCAGCCACAACCCGTCGATTATGCCGCGCTTGATGAGACTGCACGTATTGAGTTGCTGGCAGAGCAGATTGGCCGGCCGATCGTGCCTGTCGACCGTCGGCAACTGGATGTTGACAGCCGGGAGACGCTGGATGTCTTTGATGTCATGGTACAGATGCGACGTGATATCAGCCCGAATGCCTTTGGCAATTATGTTATTTCAATGACACATTATGCCAGTCATGTCCTGGAGGTCATGTTCCTGGCCCATCAGTGCGGTATCGCCGGGCGCAACGACGATGGCCGATGGTTCTGCAACATCGCGATCTCACCGCTATTCGAAACCATAGAGGATCTGTGTCATATCGAACCAGTGATGGAAACCCTGCTCAACGTGCCGGTCTATATCGAACTGTTGAAAGTCTCCGGCAATTTGCAGGAGATCATGCTCGGTTATTCCGACTCCTGCAAGGATGGCGGTATTCTTGCCTCAGGCTGGAACCTGTACAAGGCCCAACGACGCATCACTACCCTGGCCGCAGAACGCGGCATCGAATGCCGCCTGTTCCATGGCCGTGGCGGTACCGTCGGCCGCGGCGGCGGCCCAACCCACGAGGCCATCCTTTCGCAACCCGCCGGTACCGTAACCGGGCAGATCAAATTCACTGAGCAGGGTGAGATGGTCACCTATAAATACAGCAACCGCGAAACGGCGGTCTTTGAACTGTCGGTCGGTATCACCGGTCTGCTCAAGGCCAGCAAGGGCGTGGTTACCGGAACGCCTGAGACCACCGATCGCTATAGTGGTATCATGGACGAACTGGCCCGTCTTGGTGAACAGTCCTACCGCAAACTGACCGATGATACACCAGGCTTTTTTAAATATTTTTATGATGCCACGCCGGTCAACGAAATCGGCCAACTCAATATCGGCTCACGACCCAGCCATCGCAAGACTGGCGACCCGTCCAAGGCATCGATCCGCGCCATCCCCTGGGTCTTCGGCTGGGCCCAGTCACGCCACACGTTGCCGGCCTGGTATGGCATTGGCAGCGCCCTGCATGGCTGGTGCGGTAGTGACAGCCGCCGCCTTGAACAACTCCGCAACATGCACCGGCACTGGCCCTTCTTCCGCGCCCTGCTCAGCAATACCCAGATGTCCTTGTTCAAATCCGATATCAATATCGCTCGTGAATACGCCAGGCTGTGTGTTGATCAGGGGTTGGGTCAGCAGATTTTCAGCATGATCTATGATGAACACCAGCGTACCGTCGAAGAGGTCCTGAAGGCGACCAACGCCACCCAGTTGATCGAAGACAATCCGCCGCTGGCCCTGTCTCTGACCCGTCGTGACCCTTACCTCGATCCACTCGGTTATATCCAGGTAACTCTGCTACGCCGTTACCGCGATGATAATTTGACAGATGAGGAGCATGCGGTCTGGTTGAATCCATTGCTGCGCAGCATCAACGCCATTGCCGCCGGTATGCGTAACACCGGCTAGCCCCCGGATCTGCGGAGCGGCCGCTCACACCCAAGTTTTTCCTCACGATGCCGATACACAGGAGCTGAAGCCGATGCGATCTATAGCGGGTTCCTTCGTTGTCGTGACAGGTACATGGAAATCCGCTGCCTGGACTACACGAGATACAAGCGCCAGGTGTGCAAGCCGTAAAAACCGGCTCGCCGCCGCCGAAAAACCATCAGGAGAAATATGACATGAACGTACAGGAAATTCGCCAGATTGCCGTCCAGATAGGGGTCAAACCCGGCAAAATGGATAAAACCCGGCTGGTCAAAACCATTCAGCGCCAGGAAGGCAACTTTGATTGTTTTGCCACCGCCTATAACTGCGAATGCGATCAGGATGACTGTCTGTGGCGTAAGGACTGCTTTGCGATAGCCAAACAAGGCCGCCAGTCTTAAATACAGGTCTCTGTCCTAAGTACTAAGTCCTGGTTTTAGGCAACCTGCAGCGGAATACTGTTACGTGTATGGGTGATATGGTTATGTTCATCCAGATAGACCAGTGTCGGTTTGAATGTCGCCAGTTCCTGCTGGTTCAAGGTGGCGTAGGTGCAGATGATGATCCGGTCACCCGGCGATGCCTTGTGAGCGGCGGCACCATTAACCGAAATAATACGTGAGCCGGCCTCGGCACGAATGGCATAGGTCACGAAGCGCTCGCCATTGGCGATATTATAGATCTGGATCTGTTCATATTCGTGAATCCCGGCCGCTTCCAGCAGCAGTTCGTCTATGGCGCAGGAGCCCTCGTAATCCAGTTCGGCATGCGTAACACAGGCACGATGTAATTTGGCTTTGAGCAGGGTTTGTAACATCGACTCCAGACTTCCCTTAATTGATTAGCGGTTCCATACCGAATTCACGGTATTGAAATCTTAACATTAATCACGCTAACTTGAAAAATGGTGACTTTCAAGCCCCCAACTATGCGCCAGGTGATTGTATTTCATTTAAATACAATCACCTGGCAAAATACTAGCGGCAACATTCATCCGGACTACAGGCGTAGATTGTCTATCAAACGGGCCTGCCCCAGCCAGGCTGCCGCCAGCACATACAACGGCTGGTCTCTAATGTGTCCGTGCGGCGACAGTTCGGTCAGATCTTCGCCGCCGCGGATGCTGACATATTCAGGGCGCAGGCCCAGTTCAGCCAGTTCCGCCATCGCCGCCTGCTCCAGGACCCTGCCGTCAACTGCATCGCTAGCAGACCGTTGTCGCCAACGCCCACGCACCGAGGCCAGTACCTGATATAAAGCCCCGGCCCGACGACGCTCATCAGGGCTTAAATAACTGTTACGGGAACTCATCGCCACACCATCGGCTTCACGCACCGTCTCGACAGCCTGAACCTGCACCGGTATCTGCAGATCAGCCACCAGGCGCCGTATCACTATCAGCTGCTGCAGATCCTTCTCGCCGAACAGGGCGATATCGGGCTGTACTATATTGATTAATTTGGTCACGACGGTGGTGACCCCGGTAAAATGGCCCGGACGAAAGGCGCCATCCAGCACCTCCGATAGTCCGGGCACGATAACGCGAGTACTGTTATCCATGCCGAAGGGATAGATCTGTACGGCATCAGGCAGGTACACAGCATCGCATGCCGCTGCCTGTAACTGTGCACAATCCTGTGCCCGTGTTACCGGGTAGCGCTCCAGATCGACCACATCGTTAAATTGCATCGGATTAACATAGATACTGGCTACGACACGATCAGCAACATCCTGGGCCCGGCGGATCAGTGCGATATGACCCGCATGCAGATTCCCCATCGTCGGCACCAGGGCAATACGTTCACCGGCACGACGCCATGCCGACACCCGGGCACGCAGCGTCTCTATGGTCTCAAATGAATGCATTATTCAAAGCTGTGTTCAGGTCCCGGGAATTCGCCATTCCTTACCGCCTGCACATAGGCCGCGATGGCCGCAGGCACGGAACCGGCCTGTGCGAGGAAATCCCGGGAGAAGCGCGGTCGCTTGCCGGGGGTAATGCCCAGCATGTCATACACGACCAGCACCTGTCCGTCACAGGCACCGCCGGCGCCGATGCCGATAACCGGCACTTTGGCACTGCGTGTGACCTGAGCGGCCAGACCACTCGGCACACATTCCAGCAATAACGCGTCGGCACCGGCCTGCTCCAGCAGGCGGGCATCATCGAGGATGCGTTGAGCCTCTTCATCATCGCGACCCTGGACCCGATAGGTACCCAGTTTGTTGATAGACTGCGGCAACAGACCCAGATGGGCACAGACCGGTATCCCGCGACTGCTGAGCAGCGCAATAGTCTCGGCCATGACCGCCCCGCCCTCAAGCTTGACGATATGGGCGCCACCTTCCTTCAGCAGCCGGGCGGCGCTTTCCAACGCCCGGGTCGGCGAGGCATCCCCCATAAACGGCATATCCGCCATCAGCAGTGCCCGTTGGCTTCCCCGGGAGACGGCCTGACAGTGATAGACCATGTCATCTACAGTAACCGGCAACGTGGAATCATGGCCTTGTATCACCATGCCCAGTGAATCACCGATCAGCAATACATCGACCCCGTTGCTGTCAAGGATACTGGCAAAACTGGCATCATAGGCTGTCAGACAGGTAAATTTTTCATCCCTGCGCTTGCACTCGCGCAGGGTATTCAGGGTTATACGGCGATTCAAATCAGCAGGGTCAGACATAATGGCTCCTCCTATCGGTGACAGAGAGTGAGGCTGTCTCTAATAATCACCATTGCCGGCTATCAGCCCCGGCAATGGATTGAAGTAATGGCGGCCACTTTTAATACTGCACACCTGATCCAGCAGGGCAAGAAAATCGGTATCGTTACTGACCAGGTCAATGGCTGTGGCATTAACGATCAGTAGTGGTGAAGCATTGTAAAAATGAAACAACTGGGCATAGGCATCGACCACGTCCTGGAGATACTCGGTAGTTATCAACTGCTCACAGGTTATACCTCGCTGGCGGATACGCTCCTCGAGGATATCAACCGGGGCCTGCAGGTAAATTACCAGGTCGGGTTGTGGCGCATCCAGGGTCAGATGGTCATAGACCTGCTCGTACAGGTGCAATTCATCTTCATCCAGGTTGATCTGGGCAAACAGACGGTCCTTTTCCAGCAGGAAATCGGCCACCCTCACCGGGCTGAAAAGCTCACCCTGCCTCAGTTCCTGCATCTGCTGGGCACGCTGTAACAGAAAAAACAGCTGGGTTTGCAGCGCCGCGCCGCGCGGATCCTGATAAAAACGTTCCAGAAAAGGATTTTGATCCGCACCTTCCAGTAACAGATCCGAGCCGAAGGTATCAGCCAGACGCCGCGCCAGACTGGTCTTGCCGACGCCGATCGGTCCTTCAACGACAATATATTCCGGATGTTCTCGACTCACTGTTTGCTTCCTGAATAGGCTGTATTATCCATTCGCTCCGGCAGCGGATACAGGCGTTGCAGGCCTCGTAGTGGGCATTTTGCCATCAGCTCGCTGAGCCGCTGCCCATGCGGTAGGACCAGCTGTGGAGCTATCTGAGCTAAAGGATACAGGACAAACTCGCGTTCAGCCATCCCCGGATGCGGCACGGCCAGCCGTGGGCTAGTGATAATTTCCTGTCCATACAACAAGATATCAAGATCCAGCGTACGCGCACGCCAGCGCTGTCCATTGCGCTGTCGACCCTGGATCTGCTCGATCGCCTGCAATGCGTCCAGCAACTCCAGCGGACTTAAACCCGTCTCCAGGGCAGCGACGGCATTTATATAATCCGGTTGCGGCTCTGTCGTGACACCGTGGCCCGCCGTCTCCCCGGTTGGCAGTGGCTGACTGCGATAGAACGGGGAACAGCGACGTAAATGGCTGTGCGGCAAGTCCGCCAGCGCCCGGCAGGCACGTTTTAATTGCTGTTGCGGATCACCAAGATTACTGCCTAACCCGATGTACGCCAGAACCGGCATCGTCATCACCCTGGTTACGGCGCTTTGGATTTGTTGCGCCGGCGCCTTGGTCGGCGCGCCCTTTTTTTGACAGGCCCGCACATCGCCAGACGTTCATCCGCATCGGCCACCTGGATTTTTGTCCACCATGCCGCCAGTTCATGCAGATCCTCGCCGGACTCGGCCCGCAGCAGTAAAAAGTCATAGGCGGCGCGGAAACCCGGATTGTCCAGCAGTAACAGCGCCCTTCGGCCGCTATTACGTTGCAGCCGTGGTTGCATGGCCCAGATATCACGCGTACGTAGCGAAAAGCGTTTAGGTAAAGTCACAAACCGGCTCTGCTCGGCCAGTACCTGACGGGCCGCATCCTGAATCGCCTGGAGCTCGGTCTTGCCATGAGCCAGTAGCTCCCCCGTCAACTGGCGCAGGGGCTCCCATAACAAGGCGGCAAACAAAAAAGCCGGGGTAACCGCTTTGTCGGCCTGCACGCGGTCATCGGTGTTTTCCAGTGCCCGTATTAACAGGGTCAATGGATGATCATCCTTTTGCTGAGACAGACACTGTTCGGTAAACGGGAATATCGCCGCGAACAGACCGTAATGGCGTAGCAGTTCAAAGCTCTGTACCGCACAACCTCCCTGGAACAATTTCAGCACCTCTTCAAACAAGCGGGACGGCGGGATATCCTGTAAAAGCGGCGCCAGTGCAAAGATCGGTTTTTCGGAATCAGGATGGATGCGCAAACCCAGTTTGGCGGCAAAACGCGCCGCCCGTAACATGCGTACAGGGTCTTCACGATAACGGGTCTCGGCATCTCCGATCATATGTAACAAACCGCGTTTCAGGTCATCGACACCGCCGACATAATCGACAACGGTAAAATCCCTGATATTGTAATACAGGGCATTGATGGTAAAATCGCGGCGCCAGGCATCCTCCTCGATCGTACCGAAGACATTATCCCGCAGGATCATGCCGTCCTCGATGATACCGCCGGCCTCCTCACCGCTATGCTGGGCGCGGAAAGTGGCGACCTCTATAATCTCACGGCCGAATCGTACGTGGGCCAGACGAAATCGCCGTCCGATCAGGCGACAACCGCGCCCGAACAGGGCTTTAACCTGCTCCGGACTGGCATTGGTAGCAACGTCGAAATCCTTCGGCTCGCGGCCCAGCATCAGATCACGGACACAGCCACCCACCAGATAGGAGTCATAACCAGCATCCATTAGCTGATACAGGACCTTCAGGGCCGCCTTGCTGATAGCAGCGCGGGAAACCAGGTGTTCGGAACGGGGAATAATTGTGGGGGTACTGATAATACTTCCTGCCATGGTTATGACTGGCGACGCCGTCGCGACATACGGGATGCTGAGAGCGATGCCACGCCCAAGACATCGCTTGTATCCGTCTAAAACCTGCGTATAATACCGCAAATTGGACGTTTAGCTGAATAAAAAAGTGCCAAGAGGCGCCCTTGCTGTCTGAATGCGTGAAACTGGCCGTCCTGAGCCGGTTTTTTCACAATCTGCTCCCTTCGTCTAGTGGCCTAGGACACCGCCCTCTCACGGCGGGAACAGGAGTTCGAGTCTCCTAGGGAGCGCCATTAAAATCAATGAGTTAGAATATCGAGTCGTAACCATTTGATCTATAAATTCATCAATGATCTTTATCATGGCAAAGGCAAAAACCCGACCATCTATCGCTGGGGGTTACTGGTATTTGATCTCCTGACCATTTGTTATTTTGTCGTCGCCTCCTTCTATCATCACAAGGACGATATCCACAGTATCGAGGAAGTCATCGGTGCAATTTATTTGCTGGAATTTGCGGCGAGGATCTATATCAGTAAACAACGTATTAGAGATATATTCAATCCCGTTGGTATCGCGGATCTAATCGTCATTGTCTCGCTACTGGCGCCGGTTGAGAATTTCATGTTTTTACGAGTAATCCGCTCCCTGCGTCTGTTACGCTCCTATCATGTGCTGAAATCATTACGTCGACAATCACTTTATGTCCGTCACCATGAGGACGTCATTTTCAGCATTATCAATCTATTTGTGTTCATTTTCGTTGTCACTGCTATCGTTTTTGTATTGCAGGTTGATAAAAACCCGGCGATAAAAGATTATGCGGATGCCCTCTACTTTACTGTAACAGCACTGACGACAACCGGTTTTGGTGATGTCATTTTGGTTGGTACCAGCGGGCACTTGCTGGCGGTACTAATCATGATATTCGGGATTTCGCTTTTCCTGCGTCTGATCCAGACAATCTTCCGACCGGAAAAGGTACGTTATGAGTGCCCGTCATGCGGTCTGAACAGGCATGAACCCGATGCCGTCCACTGCAAGCACTGTGGCACAATCCTGCATATCAAGACTGAAGGCTCGGAGTGGTAAGCAGGATTCCTGCCATCAAGGGTTCCAACCTTCCATTCAATACCTCCCCGAGCAGCAACCCTATGACACAGGGGTTACCCAGGATCGAATAATCTAACACATTGAATTTAATGATTAAGTTAAGCTTAATCTAAGCTTAATTTCTGCTAAAGTTTCAAACATTGCTGGCGCTAGTTATTAATAACGGGACAACTGGTCGTTGGTTGCACCTGCAAGGTGGGAGGTATCGTCATGAGTTATCTACTCTGGCTGTTATTTGCTGCATTTGTTTGTTTTTTTGTCGTTCAAACCATGCGCAGGTCACTGGCATCCAAAAACAGGGAACAGTCCCATGCAGAACTCGTAAACAGGGTGAAACGATATCGTTTTTATAAAATGCTGGAATTTCTGGGTGCCGACCCGGACGAATATCTGCGCACAATACCGATCGAGGATATCAACCAGCAAATCGAACGATGTTCGTCATGCCCACAACCTGATTACTGCGACCGATGCCTGGGTGACGGCAAGCAGGTCGACAACATGGACTTTTGCCCGAATCACCCATCACTGTCCGAACACAGCAAAACCATTCATCTCAAACGACAGCTAAATGCGGCCAGGAATAAATAATCAAGTCGCGCCACTCCTGATACATCCGATGGTATAATCTATTCACACTTAGCATGATTTACTGAAGAATGCAGCATACTCAGAGGCAGCTTACTTGTCACTATGCGTTATTATCAATTAATCCTGACATTAATAATAACTTCTATATCGAGCCTTGCATTTACTGCCGACCTTCAACTCGGGTTTGATGCATTCAAAAATGGAGACTATTCCGGGGCTATTAATGAATGGCTTCCGCTCGCTAAAGAAGGGAATGCAGTTGCCCAGAGAAATATGGCGCTGATGTACTATAATGGAAACGGTGTTCCACAGGACTACAAGGCCGCAATAGAGTGGTACTCACTCGCGGCTGCACAGGGAGATCCCAAGGCGGAATATATCCTGGGGCATAGTTACGACGTTGGTGACGGTGTCCCGCAGGACTACAAGTCTGCTTTAAAATGGTACACACTCGCAACTGAGCATGGCCATACCGACGCCCCGAATTTTCTGGGACTCATGTATTTAAAGGGAAACGGCGTTTCTAAGGATTACGTCAGGGCACACATGTTCTTTAATCTGGCTGCCGCTTACGGAAATATCAATGGCATAAAGAATAGAGCTGAATTAGTAAAAATTATGACTCCGGCACAAATTCAGGATGCACAATATCAGGAAATAATGGCAGGCCTGAAATGCTGCGAGAGATATCACACGCTATCAGATTACTCATTACGCTGACACTACTACGAATCCCTCAGGCAGGGTACATCATACCGAATCCGACCACACTGACTCGTCCGATACCGGCACTGCAAAGATCTGTAAGTCCTCTTTTATCCCTGCACGGATCCCACTTTAATTGCGTGATAATTCTGTGAACTCATTTTGCTAGATTGATTACAGGTTTTTAGCACAGGACACCCTGATGCCCATTAACATAACCGTTGCGCTGACATTACTGGCATTGTCTTCGCTGCCAGGGCAACTGCTGGCAGCGGAAGGCAGCCTGATCTTTTCGAGCGGACAGAAACCCGGTAATCTGCTCGAATTATATACCTCCGAGGGCTGCTCCAGTTGCCCGCCGGCCGATGCCTGGTTAAGTACATTGAAGCATGACAGGCGTCTGTGGACAGAAATCATCCCGGTCTCGTTTCATGTCGATTACTGGGATACGCTCGGCTGGAAGGATCGATTCGCCAGCCCTGAATTTTCTCACCGTCAACGCATCTATGCTATATCGGGTCATACCCGATCCGTGTATACACCCGGATTCTTCTTTAACGGCGAGGAATGGAGCGGTTTTTTTGACAGGGCCAAACTACCAGTCGGTCGACCACGGCCAACTGGTCATCTGGGCGTGATTATTAACGATGATCTGGCCGTAATCAATTTTTCGCCGACAACCGATCGCCATCGCTTTGATGTCCATCTGGCTATACTCGGGTTTGACCTGGTCAGTCGGGTACCCAGGGGTGAAAACTCCGGTAAAACCCTGCACCATGATTTTGTGGCGTTGTCTTATACCAGGCAATCACTGGAACCCAGCGACAACAACTACACTACCAAGATCCGCCTGCCTGATCGTGATTATCAAACAGAGCGTCTTGGCCTGGCTGCCTGGGTAACAGTGCGGGGAAATCCTGTTCCCCTTCAGGCTGTCGGTGGCTGGCTAAATCAGCCGATGAGCGAATGATGCCCGGGGGGACTACAGCCAGATACCTGCCAAGTCCACCGGTACCCAGCGCCTCCGTATCCGGCGGACTCGATTTCTCAATGGAACGGACGATATCGACGAGCGGAAAAGTACCACTTTAGCGGTTCGTTAAGCATGGATTAAGCTGTGTTTGCTTAAATAGACCGTGCAAGCAAACTCCCTCCTTCATCCCCTGGCAACCCTCTCCTCCCTCACAATTGCCAGGGGATTTTTTAATTTGCAGCCTGAGGGTTTCTTACCGCTGCCGATCAGACGATGGCTTGGCCTGGTGCTGTTCCTCGGCCTCTTCCCTCTCGCGCAGGGCCCGAGTGCGTCGGTCATCCAGCGCCACAAGGATCAACAATCCCACTACAAATAGCACCACCACTATTTGGAAAATAATACCCCTCATATCATTCACATCCCGGGAACAGGCCAATATAGGCAATAACTATAGAAATCTTAACCAGCTACCGATACTACCATTTGTTGGGCAAAACTGTCTTGTGGTGTGCCCCATCGTACTTGACAACCGATTGGGCAATCAGAATAATATTGACAGGGGATACCACGACCATGCGCAGAATCATCATCATGAATTCTAAGGGTGGCTGCGGCAAAACAACTATCACGACCAATCTGGCCAGTTGTTATGCCGCCAACGGTATTCGTACTGCCTTGCTCGATTATGACCCCCAGGGATCCAGTACCACCTGGTTGAAACTGCGCCAGGGCAAGCCTGAAATTCACGGCATTGCCGCCTTCAAGAATACCGATGCCAATGTGACACGCGCCTGGCAATTACGTGTACCGCAACACTGTGAGTGCACTATTATCGATACACCCGCCGGCCTGACCGGCATGGAACTGGTAAAGCAGGTTCATGGGGTCGACACGATTATTATTCCAGTGGCACCTTCACTGCTCGATATCCACGCCACAGCAGACTTTATACGCGACCTGCTACTAATCGGTCATACCCGCAGCCAGAATATTCGTATCGGCATTATAGCCAATCGCGTCAAGGCCAATACCCAGGCCCTGAACCAGTTGCAACGTTTCCTGCATCAACTGGATATTCCGGTCATCGCCTATCTGCGCGATACCCAGCGCTATCTGCACGCGGCCGAGCATGGCGCAGGCGTCCATGAGATCAGCCCCAGGGATGCCGAAACCTGGAACAACATCCTGTACTGGCTGGAAAATAACAACCAGCCACCGTCCAATGGTTATGGCAGCTTGGAACCTAAAGCTTCCACCGCATACACAGCAGCGGCAGTTTCCTCAACAATGGCACGCTAATCGGGTAACAGCCCATCCCCAGTGCATCGGCCAGCAAATCGGCCAGCGAAAAATCCCGGTAGGGCAGGAAATACTGAACCAGTTCGATCAGTACTCCGTAGGCGAACACCATGAGCACCTTTACCGGCCCGAGCCCGGATGCCGGCCAGGAATAATCAACCAGCATTAATAACAGCCAGAAAACCAGCGCGTGCAGAAACTTGTCAGACACCATCAGCGTGACCGGAAACGTCATCGGCGTGGTCGCCATATACCCGGTTATTACAACCGTCGACAGCAATGCCAAGCGATATAAAAAGGTCAATGGATCTGCCCTCATCAGTAGTCCGTCAACGTAAACGCCTGTACATGCGCCAGTGTTTTTTCGCCGGCGGCACACAGGATCAGGCGATCCACACCCAGAGCCACACCGGCACAGTCAGGCAGACCCGACGTCAGTGCCGCCAGAAGACGCTCATCAACAGGCATTTCCGATTTACCCATAGCCAGGCGTTGCCGGTTATCAAGCTCAAACCGACGGCGCTGTTCACCGGTATCGAGCAGTTCATAATAACCATTGGCCAGTTCGATACCGTCCAGATACAGCTCAAAGCGTTCCCCTAGCCCATGCTCATTGATGCGCGCCAGTGCCGCCTGTGAAGGCGGATAGTCATAGACAAACAACATCCGCGCCTGACCGGACCTTGCTGCCAGTTGCGGCTGGATGACGTGGCTTAATAACAGATCAAGCCAGGCATCACAGTCATCACCCAGACCAGTAACACTGATTTGATGCCGCACCGCACAGGCCCGCAAACTCGTCACATCTACCTGCAACGGGTCTATATCCAGATAGTGTTGAAACAAGGCCGCATATGACAGGCGTTGTGCGGGTTCATCTATCCCGAGCAGCCGTGCTACCAGTTCCTCAACCTCGTTCATCAGGGCATGATGATCAAAACCGGGACGGTACCACTCCAACAACGTGAATTCGGTGCTGTGCAGGCGACCGGATTCTGCGTCACGAAAGACCTTGCCGATCTGGTAAATGGGTCCACTACCCGCCGCCAGCAGGCGCTTCATCGCATACTCGGGCGAGGTCTGCAGGTATAGCGGCCGACCGTCATTGCAACCCTGGACATGTGTTATCAGGCTGTCTATCTGTGGATCACTGGCACCACAGACTGCCAACACCGGCGTTTCCACCTCAAGCACCTGCTGTTCAGCAAAATAGTCACGGATATGACGTAACAAACGAGCGCGCAACTGCAGACAGGATAATGGTGCCGTCGGACGCCATTCCGCTCCAGATTTCATATCCACTTGTGCATAAACCGTGATTTCCCGGACATCAACATTTCCAATGGCTTTATCGAGTTTGGGTTATGGGTTATGGGTAATGTGTAAGGGTAATGAGTTATTGCTGGGCTTGGTGATGGCTGGTACTAAAGGATGCTCTTACATCACTCATTACTCATCACCCGTCTCCTCACCCCTCACTCAGCACTCAGCACTCAGCACTCAGCACTCAGCACTCAGCACTCAATCTTATGTCCTACTGCTTAACCCTCGAAACATAGATACCGGTACGGGCATCGATCTTCAGCACCTCGCCGACATCAATAAACAACGGTACCCGTACCACAGCTCCACCCTCCAGCGTAGCCGGTTTACCGCCCCCGCCTGAAGTATCACCGCGTAAACCCGGATCAGTTTCGATCACCGCCAGTTCGACAAAATTAGGTGGCTCCACGGCAATCGGTTGGTCATTCCACAGAGTGACCATGCATTTCTCCTGCCCTTTAAGCCATTTGGCTGTATCCCCCATGGCGCTGGCATCAGCCTCGATCTGCTCAAAGGTCTCGGGATTCATAAAATGCCAGTGTTCACCATCGTTATACAGATACTCCAACTC
>Ga0210101_1000038_pt1 | contig 43949 bp, 39 predicted proteins | sample Muzzi_PWC_D1_FD_185534 | JGI IMG/M metagenome (GOLD analysis project Ga0210101, IMG submission 185534) | Wetland microbial communities from San Francisco Bay, California, USA, that impact long-term carbon sequestration - Muzzi_PWC_D1 (SPAdes) | ecosystem: Environmental > Aquatic > Marine >... | reverse complement strand
TGAGGTGCCGGCCCGCCATCCGTCGTGCCGCGAGGGCCGGGAATGGGGTCGCGCCGCCCCGGGTTATGCCTGGTGCACAACGCTCTTTCTCAACCGAAGTTGGAGCAAGACACTGAGTCGTCGTTGGCTCGTGCCCGGGTCGTTGCCGGGCCGGTGGCCCCGTCAGGGGAACCGGTCGCGGCCGGTCGGGCCCCCGAACACCCTGGGGGCGCACTGGATTCGACGGGGAACAAAGCAGTCCGAAGGTTGCGTGCCGAGTGATCCACTCGTAACAACGGAATCAAATAGTCGCCAACGACAACTTCGCACTCGCGGCCTAACCATAGCCGTGACGTTCCGGTACTGTGCCCTGATCTACGGCGCGTTCCGGAGCGACGCTAAAGTAGATCGAAGGATCCGGGTAGGGCTCGTGACGGATCCGGATTTTTCACGAGTCTAGTCGGTCGCGCGCGGCTGCTCTCTCCTGTGGCGCGTCGGCGAATTTTCTAGAGAGGGCTACGCACGTAGACGCCTTCGGGTTGTGTTTCTCGGACGTGGGTTCGATTCCCACCGCCTCCACCAGAATTTCAGCGATACAGACCGTTTCAAGGTCCTCGAGGCCGGGCATTTGCCCGGCCTTTTGTCGTTCTGCCCGGCCTTTTGTCGTTCTGGAGGGAGGGCCTTCGGCGGGGCATGGCCGGAAGACCCCGCGACGCTCCACGAATCGACCGCTCGTTGCCACAACCGGTCAACGCCACAAGCGGAGGTAGGGTGCGCTTCAGCGCACCGGACCCGCTGGCAACCTCACCCGGTGCGCTCAAGCGCACCCTACGCACTACACCGGGAGGGTCCGGGGGCCGGGCGGTGGCGTCCCCTGCCTCCCGGTGGGAGGAAGGGGAATGAGGGGTTTGGTGGGAGATCAGAGAACGTTGGCGATGCTCTCCGTGTACGGCGGACGGAGCACCCCCACGTCCGTCACGATCGCCGTGATCAGCTCCGCGGGCGTGACGTCGAACGCGGGGTTTGCGGCCTCTACCCCTTCGGGGGCGATGCGCGTGCCGAAGACGTTGGTGATCTCGTCCGCCGAGCGCTCTTCGATCGGGATGCCGGCGCCGGTGGGGGTCCGCGGGTCGATGGTCGACAGGGGCGCCGCGACGTAGAACGGCACCTGATGGCGGTGGGCGAGAACCGCCAGGACGTAGGTGCCGATCTTGTTGGCAGTGTCGCCGTTGGCGGCGATCCGGTCGGCCCCGACCACGATCCGGTCCACCAAGTCGCGGCTGATCAGCGATCCTGCGCTCGAGTCGGTCACCAGACGGTGAGGGATGCCGAGGCGCTTGAGCTCCCAGGCGGTGAGCCGAGCCCCCTGGAGGAGTGGCCTGGTCTCGTCGACCCAGACCTGGCGGACCCTGCCCTGGTGCCAGGCGGACGTGATGACGCCGATCGCCGTGCCGTACCCCGCCGTCGCCAGGGCGCCGGCGTTGCAATGGGTGAGCACCCGGTCGCCTTCCGTGAAGAGCGCCGCCCCGTGCTCGCCGATCCTGCGGTTCGCCTCGAGGTCCCTCGCGTGGAGATCCTCGGCCCAGCGGAGGAGCACGGCCTGGACCGCCTGCCGATCCCCGCCGGCCACGTGCGCCTCGAACACCTCCCGCCCACGCTCGAGGGCCCAGTGGAGGTTGACCGCCGTCGGGCGGGTGCCGCCCAAGAGCTCCGCCACGTCGTCGAACCGCTGGCGCAACGCCTCGTCTCCGCCGTCAGCGAATCCCTCCAGGCCGAGCACCAGACCGTACCCGGCGGCGACTCCGATCGCCGGCGCACCGCGGACCGCCAGGCGGCGAATGGCGTCGGCCACATCCTCGGGGCGCTCGCAACGGAGCCAGGTCTCCTCCACCGGAAGACGGGTCTGGTCGAGGAGCTCGAGGCACCCCTCGCGCCAGCGGATCGGTGAGAACGGCTCCTCGGCCACGGCCTGTCCGGCCGCTGTCGAATCGGTTTGCTCCTTGGTCATAATGCCTGAGTCTAGTACGCTTTGGCCCCCTGCTCACCCGCAGGGCGGGCCCCGCTCGCCATGCAGCTTCCAGACGAGGATCACTTCCGGTGAAAGGCAATCCGAAGAATCGCGGCTTTTCGACTCGCGCAGTACACGCGGGCCAGGCGTTCGACCCGACGACCGGCTCGGTGGCCGTTCCGATCTACCAGACGTCCACCTATGTGCTCGACACGCTCGGCCAGCAGACAGACTTCGAGTACGCGCGCGTGCAGAACCCGACGCGGCAGGCGCTCGAGGCGAACGTGGCGTCCCTCGAAGGGGGCATTTCCGGGCACGCGTTCGCCTCCGGCATGGCGGCGATCCAGGCGCTCACGAGCATGCTGTCGAGCGGCGACCACGTCGTGGTGTCCCACAACGTCTACGGCGGAACCTACCGCCTGTTCCGGCAGGTGCTGGAGCGCTACGGCCTGCGGTTCACCTGGGTCGACACCACCGACCCGCGTCACGTGGCCGCCGCCATGATGCCGGAGACCCGGCTGGTCTACATCGAGACGCCGACGAACCCGCTGATGGAGGTGACCGACATCGCGGCGGTGGCGGACATCGCCCATGGGCACGGCGCACTGCTGGCGGTGGACAACACCTTCCTCTCCCCGTATTTCCAGCGGCCCCTCGACCTCGGCGCGGACATCGTCGTGCACTCGACGACCAAGTTCCTGAACGGCCACAGCGACTCCGTCGGCGGCGCGCTGATCTGCTCCCGCGAGGAGGACGCCGAGTGGTTCCGGTTCGTCTCGAAGTCCGCGGGCGCGATCCTGTCGCCCATGGATTCGTTCCTGGTCCTGCGCGGCATCAAGACGCTGGCGGTGCGCATGGAGCGGCACGAGACGAACACCCACGCCGTGGTCGCCATGCTCGACGCGCACCCGAAGGTCCGCTCGGTGCTCTACCCCGGGCTGGCGAGCCACCCCGGCCACGAGGTGCAGAAGGCGCAGGCCACCGGCTTCGGGGCCCTCCTCACGTTCGACGTCGGTGACTTCCCCGCCGCGAAACGGCTCCTCGACCGCCTCGAAGTGCTGAGCCTGGCGGAGAGCCTGGGCGGGGTGGAGACCCTCATTTCCCACCCGGCCTCGATGACCCACGCGTCGGTGCCGGAGTCGATCCGGCAGGAGATCGGTCTCGGCGACGGAATGATCCGCGTGTCGGTAGGGATCGAGGACGTGGACGACCTGCTGGAGGACCTCGGACGCGGCCTGGACGCGGTCTGAGCCCCCATCCGGCCGAACGGGGCCGGAAGCGACCGTGACGAGAGGCCGGGCGCTCAGTCCAGCGCGGGAAGCTCGCTCTCCTCGTCCGGAAGGGGAGCCTTCCGGGTGGCGGCGGCGGTGAGCCAGTCGAGGTACGACTGGTCCCCTCGCGCCACGTCGAAGGAGAGGATCTCGGGCACGTCGTAGGCGTGGAGCTCGTGGATCGTGGCCGAGACGGCATCGAACCTCTCGTCCGTGGTCTTGACGATCAGCAGACGCTCCATGTCGTCCATGATCTGCCCTTGCCAGCGATAGAGCGAGCGGACACCGGGAATGATGTTGACGCACGCCGCCTGCCGGCGGGCGACCAGCTCCCGGGCGATGAGCTCGGCCTGCTCGTCGTTCTCGACCGTGGTGACGACGACGATGGCAGCCATGATTCCTGAGCGTATTCGAGCCCCGAAGGCGGGTCAAACCGGCGGCCGAGGGCGGTCTCTTGCTCATCGTCCTCACCTCCAGGTCTCGGTGTCCGGGTCGTAGACGATCACCCGGATCTTCCCCGTGGCCCCGTAGACCCTGACCGCCGCGGTCCAGTGGCCGCCGTCGGTCAGATAGAGGGAGCCTGACGTCGACGTGCCCAGCGGCCCGAAGGAGACCAGGTCCGAGCGGCCGAAGCGCAGAGGGTCGTGCGGCCGGCTGAGCCGTCTCTTCGGGTCGGCCGGATCCCGGGGATTCGGTCCATCGGCAAATCCGGGGCGCACGGAGGTGTCGAAGCGGCGCAACAATCTCGGCCCGTCGAGGAGGGGATCCTGGCCGGTCCGGATGTCCCGGGTCCGCACCCCGTCGCCGTCACCGTCGGCGTAGATCGCCCACAGCACGCGGTCGTCGCCCCGCCCGACGTGGGTGAACCGGACGGCGACGTGGGCGTTTTCGAGCACCGCGCGCATGCGGGTCTGGCGCAGCGCGGCGGCGACCTCGTGGGCCGCGAGGGAGACCCGTAGCCGGGCGGACGTTCGGATCAACGGCGGCACCGACAGGGCGAGGAGAACCCCGAGGATTCCCATCACGGCGAGGAGCTCGAGAAGCGTGAACCCGGCCGCTCGGGCCGGGCGAGCGTAGATCGGTCGGCTCATGGCGTGGGATCGGGTGTGATCCACGCCGCGGGCGGGGGCAGCGAACCGCCCCCGCCCACGGCGAATCGGTCACCGCCCTCCTTCTTCGTCCCCGCGGGCCAGCCGCTCCTGGGCCTCCGCGGTGCGCACCTTCTGGCTCAGGGTCGTCTCCCCGTCCACGGCCACCCAGGGCTCCAACAGCTCGAAGGTCTTCTCGCCGATCCCCCGCACCAGCATCAGGTCCTCGGTGCCGGAGAGCTCGCCGTTGGCGTCCCGGTACTCGATGATGCGCTGGGCGAGCGCCGGGCCGACCCGCGGCAGCAGCGTGAGCTGGTCCTGGTCGGCGGTGTTGACGTTGACGACGCCGTCGGCCGCGAACGCGGGCACGGCCAGGGCCGTGACGGCCAGGAGCATGAGGAGCGCCGTGGCACAGCGGATCCGGCGGATGCGGCGGATGACCGCCAGGGGGTCGAAGGAGTTGGTCCGGCTCTTGAGGTTGGTCATGGTCTGGTTCCTTTCCTTGTCTGTTGTCGTGTCTTCTTGGCTGGATGATGGGTGGGCCCCCTCGCGGGGGCCCGTTGCCTTGCTGGTCCTGCCGGTGTCGGGTCTCGTCGTTCGGCTCTCACCTCCTCTCTCGGTTTCGACCCCGGAGAGAGCAGGGTCCGGACCAGGCGTGCCAGGAGGCCATAAGTCGTTGATATGAATGAGTTTGCCGGCCATTCTCCGGGGTTCGGGCGGAGCACGGATGTCCAGCGTTTGTGCGGGGGGCGGAGCGCCTCGGCCGGGCCGCGGACGGGAGGCCGGGCGCCGGCGACCACTCCGGGGGCTCGACACCGGCGCAGCCGGGGAATGTCCAGGGACCTGGACAGGCGCAAGATCGCTTGCGGGCCGGTGGGCGGGAGCCTCTGCGGTGGCGTGCGGCCGCCTGTTTCGGGCCCGGCGGCGCGGGGTCTGGCCGGTTTTCCGGCGAGCCGGGTCAGGTCGGCCTGGGCCGGGCGTTGGTGGAGCGCAGAGCTTTCCGGTACAGTACTTCGGCCATGGCGGAACCGAGGAAGAGGCCCGGACGAGAGATTCTCGAGGCGCTGCTGATCGCGGCGCTCTTCTTGCGCTTCGCGAACACGTTCGTGTTGCAGACCTTCTACATCCCCAGCGAGTCGATGGAGCAGACGCTCCTGGTGGGGGACCATCTGTTCGTGAACCGCTTCATCTACGGTCCGACCATGGGTGCCCTCGACGCCGCGGTCTTCCCCCACCGCGACCTCCATCGGGGCGACATCGTGATCTTCCGCTCACCCGAGGAGCCGACGCTCGACGTGGTCAAGCGGTGCGTGGGGCTGCCGGGCGACAGGATCGAGGTGCGGAGCAAGCACCTCTACATCAACGGCAAGAGGGTCGAGGACAGCGAGTACGCGGTCCACCAGGACCCGCGGACGTTTCCGAACATCCCGCAGCTCGGATCGGTCCACAGCCGCAGGGACAACTTCGGCCCGTACGTGGTGCCGGAGGGCCGCTACTTCTGCATGGGCGACAACCGGGACTTCTCCTACGACAGCCGGTACTGGGGCTCGCTTCCCAGAGAGCTCGTGAAGGGGCGGGCGTTCATGATCTATTGGTCCTACGGGGGCGAGACTCCCGACGGCTCCTGGCACGGCTACGGCAAGAAGGTCTCCCACATCTGGAAGACCCTGATCGGCTTCCCGCTCAAGACGCGCTGGGGCAGGACGTTCCAGGTCATTCGCTGATGGCTCCTCAGATCACTCGCTGATGGCTCTCCAGATCACTCGCTGATGGCTCTCCAGATCACTCGCTGATGGCTCCTCAGAGGTCCTGGTCGTGGGAAGTGGCCGAGGCGTTGCTCGTTGCGCTGGTGTTCGCCATCTTTGCCCGCACGTGGGTGGTTCAGGCGTTCAAGATCCCGACCGGGTCGATGGAGGAGAACCTCCTGGTGGGCGATCACATCCTGGTCAACAAGTTCGTCTACGGTCCCTCGCTCGGCCCGATCGAGGGCTCGTTGCTTCCGCTTCGCCGGGTACGACGGGGCGATGTGGTGGTGTTCAAGTTTCCCGAGGACCCCGCACGCGACTTCATCAAGCGCTGCGTAGGACTTCCGGGTGACGAGGTCGATCTCGTCGACAAGGTGCTCCACATCAACGGCAGGGTGGTCGACGAGCCCTACACCTTCCTCTCCGACCCGGACGTCTACCCGGAGTCCCCGTTCGTTCCCGAGTACTACAGGAAACGGGACAACTTCGGGCCCTTCGTGGTGCCCCCCGGCAACTACTTCTGCCTCGGCGACAATCGGGACAACTCCCACGACTCCCGCTTTTGGGGTCCGGTGCCGAGCGAGTACGTGAAGGGTCGCGCCCTGATGGTGTACTGGTCCATCGAGAGGCCCGCCCTGCAGACGCGTGCCGAGGCGGAGTCGTGGTGGCGCGTGGGTCCATTCGACCTGCCGGTGCTCCTCTCGAGCATCCGGTGGGAGCGGACCTTCCGCCTGGTGCGATGAGCCCGCGATGCGGGCGAGGGTCGTCGCCCGGGAGCCCGGGACGAGCGTTGCCAGCTCCCCGGCGGCCGGGGTTCTCTGTCGATGGGCGGGTACGGTACACTTGTGCGCCCGTCAAGACTGAACTCGAAGGAGAGCCGGAAATGAAGCGCCGTTCCGCTGAGCGAGGCGAGGGAAACCTGGGTTGCATCCTGTGGGCCGTGGTGATGGCCATCGTCATCTACATCGCCTGGATGATGGTCCCTGTCAAGATTGCGAGCGCCCAGCTCGCGGACTTCATGGAGGAGCAGGCGAAGTTCGCGGAAAACCGACCGCCGGAGAAGATCAAGAAGGCGATCGAGCAGAAAGCGCTGGAGCTCGAGGTGCCCATCAATCCGAAGAAGCTGAAGGTCGAGCGGCGGGGCGACGTCATCTACATGGACATCGAGTACACGATCCCGGTGGAGTTCGTCGGCGGCTACATCTACGAATGGCACTTCGAGCACCACATCGACCGGCCGATCTTCCTGTTCTGAGCGACCGTGGCTGAGGTGCCCGCCGGCAGCCTGGTTCCGCCGGCCGGGCGATACCTTGCCGACCGGCTGGCGCCGCTGGTCGTCTTCCTCCCCGGATTCCTGCTCGGAATCCACGTGGGGGGGCTGCTCTTCTTCCTCAACCCGGACCTGCCGTTCGCGCCGCTGCCGGTGGCCCGGGCCGCCGCGGTCTACGGCCTGCTCGTGGGGCTCGCGTTCGGTCTCGTCACCCTGCCGTTCGTCCGCAAGCGCCCCCGGCGGGCGCTTCGGCTCCTGCCCTGGGGCACCTCCGTGGCCCTTGCCCTGGCCGCGCTCCTGGACTCGGCCCACGCCTCGTACTTCGCCTACTATCTGCCGTCCGGCATCAACGAGCGGCTGGTCAAGGCCTCCTTCTGGCTGGTGCTCGCCACCCTGGTGACCTTCTACACGGCGCTTCTCCACAGCCTGCACCGGCGGCGCTACGGTGTGCGCTCCCGGCTCGCCTTCTGGTTCTTCGCGGTGGCGTCGATCTACCTGATGGTCGAGCGGCGGGAGGCGTTTTCACCCTCTCCCGAGCGCACGCGGCCGACGGGGATCGCGGCTGAGAGCCGGCCCGCGCTGCTGGTGGTGGGCATCGACAGCGCGACGCTCGACGCCGTGTTGCCGATCGCGGAGCAGGGCAACCTGCCGTTCTTCTCGCGGCTGCTCCGGGACGGGGCGTACGGGCGGCTTGCGAGCTTCACACCGTCACGGCCTGCCGCCACCTGGACGACCGTCGCGACGGGAAAGTTCCCCCACAAGCACGAGGTTCTGGGGGGCAGGGTCTACCCGGCCGAGTTCCTGGCCCGGGGGGCGCGTTTGCGCCTGCTTCCCGTCGCGATCGGCTTCGAGGTCTGGGGGCTCCCCGGCCTCGAAGGGCTGCCGGAGGACTCCGCCAGGGTCCGCCGCTGCCGCACCTTGTGGGAGGTGCTCCCGCGGTTGGGAGTTCCGAGTGGCACCATCGGCTGGCCTGCGACCGACGTGACGGCTGGCGATAGCGAGTTCGTGTTCGCCGACCGCTTCTTCGATTCGGTGGCCGATCGGAGGTCCGCCGGTCCTCCGGCGCTCGCGGACCGGGCCGAGATGTTCCGGATCGGCGTCGAGGAGCTCGATCCGCGGCTTCGGAGCCGGTTCGAGGGGGAGTCGCCGGAGGTGCTGCTCGAGGCTCTGGCCGGCGACGTGTGGCGGCAGAGCCTGGCGCGCTTCCTCCTGGGACGGGGAGAGGCGCGGGCCGTCTTCGTGCGCCTTCCGGGACTGGCTGAGGCGTCGTCCCGGTTCTTCGGCGGCTATGCCCAGCGGCGGTTGGCCGGTCGCCGCGGCCCCGAGCTCGACCGGGCGAGCAGCATCCTGACCACCTACTACGCCCAGCTCGACGCGTTTCTCGACGAAACCTGGTCGCAGATGGACCCACCGCGGCTTCTGGCGGTGGTGTCTGCCTCCGGCGTGGAGGAGTCTACCGATCTCGAGCGTCTGGTCGCACGCGTGCGCGGTGGCTCACCCCTGGTCGGTCATCTGGGGGACGGTGCGGACGGTCTCTTGCTGCTCTTGGGCGAGGGCGTTCGCGCCGGCACCCTGATCACCAGCGCCGGCATCGAAGACGTGGCCCCGACCCTGCTCTACGGTTTGGGACTGCCGGTTGCCCGCGATCTCGACGGGCGGGTGCTCTCGGAGGCCTTCGAGCGGTCGTTTCTCGAGTCCCACCCGCTGACGTTCGTCCCGTCCTACGAAACCCTCGAAGGCATCACGCCCGAACGGCCGCTGGCGGCTCCCGCGGCCCAGGCCGCCGAGGGTTGATCGGGACGGGAGATCCCGGCTCAGCTCTTCTTGCGCGCCGAAAGCGGCACCGGCCCGACGGGGGCCTTGCCCGCCGGCTCGGTGGAGCCGTGGTCCCCGCCCTGCTCACGGTTCATCACGCAGCGGCCTTCGAACACCGCGCCGTCTTCGATCGCCAGGGATGGCGTCTCGAGATCGGCGAACAACCGCCCGGAGGTGCAGAGCTGGATCTTCTCGGTCGCGTGGATGGTGCCCCGCACCGTTCCGGAGACGAAGATCTGGCCGACCCGGATGTCGCCGTCGACTTCGCCGCCTTCGCCGACCACGAGGATTCCCTTCGAGACCACCGAGCCCTCGATCTTGCCCTCGACGCGGAAGGATGTCTCGAACCGGAGCTCTCCCAGGAGGTGGCTTCCCGCATCGACGAAGCCGTTGAGGTCGCCTTCCGGACTGTCCGTCCTGAAGATCATCGGGTCTCTCCTCGCTCGATGAGCTGATCGTAGAGGCGGATGAGCTCCTCCTCCGAGTGGAAGTGAATCCGGATGGTGCCGCCGGTGCCTCGGCGCCGGATCTCCACCTTGGTCTGAAGCCGACGGGTGAGCTTCTCCTGGGCCGCGGCGGCGAAGATCTCCGGCTCTTCGGCCGGCTCCGCCTTCTTGGTCTTGGGCTGGGGCGCCGGCTTGTCGTCGCGGGCATCCGCGGCGCGGCGCTCGAGATCGCGGGCGGTCAGACGGCTCTCGATCGCCTCCCGGGCCAGCGCGACCTGCTCCGCGCGATCCTTGATCGCAAGCAGTGGCCGGGCCTGGCCCGCGGTGAGCCGGCCTTCGCGGAGCAGCACGAGGATCTCCCCCGGCAGATTGAGCAGCCGGAGCGAGTTCGCCACCGTCGAGCGGCTCTTGCCGACCCGGCCCGCGATCTCTTCCTGGGAAAGCTCGAACTTCTCGCCCAGCGTCTTGTACGCCTCTGCCTCTTCGACCGGGTTCAGGTCGCTCCGCTGGACGTTCTCGACCAGGGCGAGCTCCAGCATCTCCCGGTCATCCGCCACCTGGCGGATCGCGACCGGCACCTCCGTCAGCCCGGCCCTCTGGGCGGCTCGCCAACGCCGCTCACCGGCGATGATCGTGTAGGACCCCGCGCCGTTGGGCGTGACCACGATCGGCTGCACCAGCCCCTGGGTGCGGATCGAGTCCGCCAGCTCGGCGAGCTTGTCGTCGTCGAACTCCGTTCGGGGCTGATACTTGTTCGGCCGGAGCTGGTCGACCTGGAGGCTTCGCGCCGGCTCGTCCTGGAGCAGTGCGTCCAGGCCTCGGCCGAGACCCCGCTTCTTGGCCTGTTTCGCGGAAGCGCTCACGCCGCGGCCCCGCGCATGTACTCCCGGGCAAGGTCGAGGTAGGCCTCCGCGCCCCGACACTTGATGTCGTATTCGAAGATCGGTAACCCGTGGCTGGGCGCTTCCGCCAATCGCACGTTCCGGGGCACGACCGCCTCGAACACGCGGCCGGCGAAGTGGCGCCGGATCTCGGTCGCCACGTCGCGGGAGAGGTTGGTGCGGTCGTCGTACATGGTGAGCAGGATACCGGCGATTTCGAGGTCCGGGTTGATGTTCGCCTGAACCCGGCGGATCGTGGCCACGAGCTCGCTGATCCCCTCCAGGGCGAAGTACTCCGTTTGGAGCGGCACCAACACGCCGTCCGCCGCCGAGAGCGCGTTGACGGTGAGGTGGCCCAGGGAGGGTGGGCAGTCGAGCAAGATGGTGTCGTAGTCGTCGGCGAGCTGCTCGAGCACCGCGCGCAGCCGTCGTTGCCAGTCCTTGGCACCCACGAACTCCACCTCGACGCCGACCAGGTCCCGGTCGGAGGGGAGCACGTCCAGGTTCGGGAAGCCGGACTCGCGAATCGCGTCGCGGATCGGAACGTCCCCCGTGAGCACGTGGTAGAGGTGCGGCGCCGAGGCGACCAGCCCGAGCCCCCGGGTGGCGTTGCCCTGGGGGTCGCAGTCCACGAGGAGCGTGCGGCGCTCGAAGGCGCCCAGGGCGGCGCCCAGATTGATGGCGGTCGTGGTCTTGCCGACTCCGCCCTTCTGGTTGGCGATTGCGATGATTCTGGCCATGCGCGTCTCGGTTCTTCGTCTGGGAGCCCGTCAAGCGCCTGCCTGCACCGGACGGATCTCCAGGATTCTTCGGTGGCGGGTGCCCGGCAGGGTATGGGCACCGGTGAGGTGGAGCTCCGGAGGCAGCTCCGGATCCCCTTCGCCCGCCCAGATCAGCACGCGACTCGCGGGCGTGAAGCGCTCGACCAGTGCCGAGAGGGTCGCGGGCGGCAGCTTCAATGCGCGGAAGGTGACCACGTCGATCCGGCCTGGCAAACCCTGCGGCAGCGGGTTGTCGACTCTAGCATTGAGACATTGGCAGGGCAATCGGGCGCGGCGCCTGGCGGCCTCCAGAAAGGCCCAGCGGCGGGCCCGCGGCTCGACCAGGACCACGGCGAGACGGGGCAGCGCTGCCGCCAACACGAACCCTGGAAAACCGGCGCCTGTGCCCACGTCGACCAGCGTCTCCGCGACCGGCGGGATCAGCGGTACCCCCTCCAGAGCCTCGGCGTAGTGGCGCTCGACCACGTCGGCGGCAGCGGCCGGCCCGACGAGCGACAGAGAGGGATTCCAGCGTCGAAGCTCCTCGTAGTGGGCATGGAGCGCTTCGATCGTCTCCAAGGAGAGTGGAACAGGCGCCACGCGCTTCAGGCGCTCGGCAAAGGTCTCCAGGTCGAGGTCGGGCAGAGGTGCTCCCATCGGCCCGATTATGCGCCAGGGCGGCCCTCTCGCACACCCCGGAGCGACCCACCGTTTCACGGGAAACCTGACGGTGAAACAACACCCTTGACCACCCGGAGGGTTTCACGGGAAACTTGACGGTGAAACAACACCCGGCTACCGGCGCGGCGCGCCCTGACACACCCCCGACCCCCGAGCCCCCATGACCACTCTCACCGACTTCCAGGCCGGCCTGCTCCTCGGCATCTTGATCGGCGAAGGACACTTCGGCGGCGATGGCCGCCAGCCCCAGGTCACCCTTCGCATGCACACCGACCACGAAGCCCTCTTCCTCTGGCTCGAGCGGGCCCTGCCCGGCAGCAAGCTCTACGGCCCCTACCACCACGGTGGACGCAGCTACTTCCAGTGGATGGTCCGGGGCAAAACCCTTCGCGATCAGCTCATCCCCCTCCTCGACCAGCACCTCTCCCCGGACCTGGACGAGAAGGCCTACCGCCGCTATCGGGAGATGAAAGACCGCTACCGCCTCTGACCCCCCACCCCAGCAAGACGACGAAGGGCCGGCGCCCGGGATGCCCCGGACCGCCGGCCCTCACCGCCCCTCGTCGGGGTCGCCTCTCGCCGTGGCTCAGCGCGGTCGAACCCGCAGCCGCTTGTAGTACCCGTTCCCCACGCTCTCGGTCTCGACGCTCGGGTCGTCCGCCAGCGTCACGTGGACGATCCGCCGCTCTGCCGGATCGAGCTCCTCGAGCGTCCGCGGCTTCCCCTTGCGGCGCACCTCGTCCGCGGTGCGTCGGGCGAGCTGCCTCAAACGCTTCTCCCGCTCGAAGTGGAAGTCCGCGCAGTCGACCCGCACCGGCATCGTCTCGCCGTACAGGCCTCGAATCATGCGCGGCAGCAGGTGCTCCATCGCCAGCAGGATGCGGCCGTCGTCCTCCAGCAGCACCTGGTCGTCCGGGCCGTAGAGCTCCACTTCCAGCCGGTCGCCGTCCCGGAACAGGTCCGCCTCCGCCTCGACGTCGATGAAGTCGAGCAGGATGTCGAGCGCGTCGAGCAGCGTGTCGCTGAGCTCCCCCTGCTCCACACGCTCCAGCCGCTCGGCCCGGGGCGCCGGCCGCTCGAGCGGCGGCTCCGGCGGGCGCTCCGGTGCCGGCGCCTCCCGGCGCCGCCGGCCACCCCGCTCCCGCCGCTCGCCCCGTTCTTGCCGGCCCCGCCCCTCCCGCCGCGACCCTCCACCCCCGTCCCGGCGCTCTTCACGCCCGCCGCCGCGCCGCCCTTCCTCACGCCCCCCCTCGCGGGCCGCGGGCTCCGGCCGCCGGCTCTCCGACCGCGTGAGCCCTTCCGACCGACTCACCCGCCGGGCGGGCTCCCGGGCCGGCTCCTGCTCCGGGCTCGCCGCCCGCTCCTCGCCCTCGACCCGCTCGCCGTACCACCAATCGGGGGCCGCGCCCTCCGCCTGAGAGGGCTCGGGCGCCTCAGACTCCGTGACCGCTCCCTCCTCTCGCTCCGGCTCCGGCTCCGGCTTCGGTTCCGGTTCCGGTTCCGGTTCCGGTTCCGGTTCCGGTTCCGCCTCGGCCACCGGCTCGACCGTTTTCTCCCGCCGGCGCGGCGGGCGAGCACCACCGCGCCGCTCGCGCCCCTCCGCGGCCTGGGGGGCCGACGGAGCCGCGGCCTCGCTGGGCGCTTCCTTCCGCGGATGGTCCGGATCCACCTGGATCACGGCATTGCGCCGAGCCCGGACGAACCCGTGCTTCTTCTCGATCTCCCGGTACGCCAACTCTTCGGGAGAGATGCCGTAGTGGCTGGCCGCGGCCATCACCGCCTGCTCGACGGAACGGCCGGAAAAGAACTTCCGCTTCTGACTAGACATGGATACTCCTTCGCCTCGTTCAACCGCCGGCGGCGGCCCGCGCCTTCAGCCGCTGGTAGACCCACTGCTGGATCACCGTCAGCACGTTGTTGGTGAGCCAGTACAGAACCAGCCCGCTGGGAAAGCCCAGGAACAGGAAGGTGAACACCACCGGCATGGCCATCATCATCCTGCGCTGCATCGGTTCGGCGGCCGACGGCGCCAGCTTCTGCTGGAGGAACTGGGTCGCGCCCATCACGATCGGCAGCACATAGATCGGGTCATGCAGCGAAAGGTCGTGGATCCACAAGACCCACGGCGCGTCCCGCAGCTCGACCGCGTTCGACAACAGTCGGTAGAAGGCAATGAGGACCGGGAACTGGACCAGCATCGGAAGACACCCGCCCGCCGGGCTCACACCTTCCTCACGGTAGAGCTTCTGGACCTCTTCGTTCATCTTGCGCTGCTGCTCGATGTCGGGCCGCCCCTTCTTGTCCCGGAGCTTGCCCTGGTACTTGCTTCGGATCGCCTTGATCCGTGGAGCCACCTCCTGCATCTTCTGCATCGAGACGTAGCTCTTGTGCGTGAGCGGCAGCAGCACCAGCTTGATCAGGACCGTCATCAAGACGATCGCCCAGCCATAGTTGGGAACCACGTTCGCGTAGATCCACTTGAGGCCCCCGAGGAGCGGCCGGGCCAGCACGCGGAGCATTTTGCCCATCCTCACGGTCTCGTTCAGCCGCAGGCCGAGCCCGCTCAGCCGTTCGAGATCCTTGGCCCCGAGATACGCGAGCGCCTCCAGACGCGCGCCCTCGGGCATCACCGCCACCCCGAGCTCGCGACGGAGCTCCTCTTCTCCCTCGATCGCCTGAGCCCCGGTATCGAGCTCCACAACCGGCGGGCCGTCGCCGGTCGGCTGCACGACGTACGCACGAAGCACCGCGCGATCGACGCCACCGCGCGGAATGAGCGCCGAGAGGAAGTAGGTGTCCTCGATGCCGATCCATGACAGCCCGGCTCCGGAGACCACCTTCTGGAGCTCCACCTCTTTGGGGTCGACCGTCTCGACCTCGTCGCCCGTCAAATACACGGCGCCCCGGTACTTGAACCGCCGCTCCTCGTCCCGCGCGGTCGGGTTGCGCAGGCCGGGACCGAGCATCATGCCCCAGGTGCCCACGCCGCGCGCCTCGACCGCCACCTCCACGAGGTCGCTCGGCAACAGCGTGAAGCGCTTCGTCACGTCGCCCGCCGGGCCCCGGTAGCGGAACTCGATCATCCGGTCCCCGGTCTCGGTGAGCCCCTCCTCGACGGCGAAGAGCTCGTCGTCCACCGCCAGCGGCAGGCCCCGCTCGTCGACCAGGGAGAACGGGTAGGGCTCGCCCTGCCGGCTCCGCACGAGCTCGACCGGCCCGCCGTCCGGATCGAGATACCCGGGAAGGTGGAGGGAGACCAGCTCGCCACCCCGGCTCGAGAATTCGGCGTGGAAGCTCTTGCCCTCGAGCACCGGGCGCTCCTCGCGCTCGCCGACGATCGGCTCGCCCGCCAGCTCCGCCTCGCTCTGGGCGACACCGGCCGCCACGCTCGCCTCATCCCCGGCCGGCTCGCCGTATGGCCGCGGGCCGCGCTCCTCCGTCGCCTCGGCAGCCGCCTCCGGGCCGGCTGCCTGTCCGGCCGGTTCCGCCGGTGCTGCTTCGAACGGCTCGCCGGACGGCTCCGGGCCCCCGCCGGCCGGCGGCACGGGCTGAACCAGAAGCTGCCAGGCGATGATCACCACCATCGACAGCAGCACAGCTATCAGTACGCGTCGGTTCTCCACTCTCTCGTTTCCTCTCGTCGCAGAAGGCTCAGGACCTCGTCCCCCCGCCGCTCGGACGGCGTGGATCTGGCCCCGAACCGGGCAAGCGTCGTCGTGTCGGGTGCGCCGCGGCAGGGTCTCCCGTCGGCGGGGGCCACCCTGTCGCAGACGGCCGTCGCTCCTGGCCCCGGCGCGCCGCGGCCGACGCCGGCCGAAGGCTCCGGCCCGTCCCGCGCGCAGCCCCCCAATGCCCCTCTCGGGCTGCGGGGCGCTCCGGGTGGGACATGGCGGAATGGCTCGTCATTCGGTTGGTGTCAGGGTAGATCGATGCCGCCGGCGCCTAGCGGCTGGCACCGCAGGAGCCGCCAGGCGGCGAGCAGGGAGCCGTGGACGACTCCGTGCCGGAGAATCGCGAGGCGCGCGTACTCCGAGCACGTCGGGGAGAAGCGGCACGCCCGCGGAAGGAGTGGCGAGACCCAACGCTTGTAGGCGTCGAGCAACCGGGCGGCCAGTCGTGCCGCCGGGCCGGGCGGTCGGCTCACCGGCCCTCTCCCCTCCCGGCTTCGCGACGAGCCAGCCGCTCTAGCGAGCGGATCAGCTCGCCCCGGAGCGCCGCGAAGCTGGCATCTTTGGCCGGTGGCAGCAGATGCACCACGACGTCGACCGGGGGCAGCGTCTGCCCTCCCGGCCAACGCCTGAACGTCTCGCGCACCCGCCGCTTCAGGCGATTGCGCACCACGGCGTTGCCGACCTTCCGGCTCGCCGTGATGCCGAGGCGCGGATGGTCGAGATCGTTGTGCGCGTAATGGAGCCTTGCCAGAGGACCGCCGAGGCGGCGACCGCGCCGGTAACAGCGCAGGTAGTCTGCGCTCCGCCTCAGTGTGTGCGCTCGCGGCAGGCGCTCTCCGGCGGCGGAGGCCGCCTCCGCGAGGAGCATCACACGCTCAGGCGCGAGCGACCCTTGCGGCGACGCCTGGCCAGGACGTTCCGGCCGTTCTTGGTGCGCATACGCGCGCGGAAACCGTGGCGACGCTTGCGCCGGCGATTGTTGGGCTGGTAGGTGCGTTTCACTGTTCTACGCCTCGTCGAAGCTTTGGATCAACGGATGTCCACCCTCACAAACGACATCTCCTCGCGAGGGCGCGACGCAATGCTTGGCCTCCGTCGGCACGTTACCGCTCGGTGCGCGGACGGACGCTCGAACAAATTCACTTCCTGGCGGAGAGGGTGGGATTCGAACCCACGGACCGCTCGCACGGTCAACGGTTTTCGAGACCGCCCCATTCGACCACTCTGGCACCTCTCCGAGTACCTTCGTTTCAAACAGACTCGCGCCGCCGCCCGGCGCGAACATTCTCTGCCGGGCACGACGGGTGAGCTGATGGCGGAGAGGGTGGGATTCGAACCCACGGTAGGGTTTTGGCCCTACACACGCTTTCCAAGCGTGCACCTTAAACCACTCGGACACCTCTCCACGGATCTGCCTTCAAAGAACGTCTACTCACCGGCGCAGGGCGGCGCGCCCTTGCCGGGCCGCCTCCTCAGCGCCTGAAAGAACGTCGACAGCAGGGCGCCGCATTCCTCCGCGAGCACACCTCCGCACACCTCCAGCCGGTGGTTCAGCCTCGGATCCCGGGGAATGTCCCCCAGCGTGCCGCAGTAGCCCGCCTTCGGATCGTACGCACCGAACACCAGCCGGTCGACCCTGCTGTTGACCAGAGCCCCCGCGCACATGGCGCATGGCTCCAGCGTGACGTAGAGCGTGCAGCCGCTCAGCCGCCACTCCTTCAACTGCCGTGCCGCCTCGGCGATGGCCAGCAGCTCGGCATGCGCCAGGGGATCCTGGTCCGTTTCCCGGCGATTGTGCCCCCGGCCGATCACTTCGCCAGCGTGGACGATGACCGCACCGATCGGCACCTCGCCCAGCTCCTGGGCCCTCCGAGCCTCCGCGAGCGCCGCCTTCATCCACTCCAGGTCGTCTGCTCGCGAGCCCACTCGGGTTGTCCGATCCCTCGGCTGTCTCCCGGCCCGCGGAATACCTCGGGCCGGCGCGCCCGTTCTTACGAGGACGGGCAGCACGCGATCCTAACGGATCGCTCCCCCCGAGGGCAACCACCGACGGTGGCCGCTCTCCTTTACATACTCCGCTCGACTCACTACCATGGGGCGCGCGGGCAGCGATCGGCGAAGGGTTCGGGTCCTGTGCATCGGCCGCGTCCGAACCTCGTCAGGCCCGGAAGGGAGCAGCGATAAGGTCTGCTGGCTGAGTGCCGCAGATCAGCCGGAACCCTTCGCCGATCGCTGGCCGTTTTTCGTCCCGGAACACGGCTGCTGATGACCTACCAGGTTCTCGCCCGCAAGTGGCGACCACCCGACTTCTCGAGCGTCGTCGGCCAGGAGCCGATCGTCACGGCGCTGCGCAACGCGCTGACCGAGGAGCGGATCGCCCAGGCCTACCTCTTCTCCGGCATCCGCGGCGTCGGCAAGACCACCGCCGCCCGCGTCCTCGCCAAGGCTCTCAACTGCGAGCGGGGCCCGGCCGCCGACCCGTGCAACGAGTGCACCCCCTGCCGCGAGATCGCCACCGGCTCCGACCTCGACGTGATCGAGGTCGACGCGGCCACCTACTCCAAGGTCGAGCAGGTCCGAGAGCTCACCGAGAGCCTGCGTTACGGACCGGCGCGGAACCGCTACAAGGTGGTGGTGATCGACGAGATCCACCGCCTCTCGCGCCAGGCGTTCGACGCGCTGCTCAAGATCATCGAGGAGCCGCCCCCGCACCTGGTCTTCATCTTCGCCACCACCGAGATCGACGCCGTCCCGGCGACCATCCTCTCCCGCTGCCAGGAGTTCCACTTCCGGCGCGTGTCGGCGGACGTCGTCTCCTCGCTCCTGGGCGATATCGCAGGCAGCGAGAGCATCGACGCCAGCGAGGCGGCCCTTCGCCTCATCGCCCGGGCCGGTGAAGGCAGCGTCCGCGACTCGATCGCCCTGCTCGACCAACTTGCCACCTTCGGCTCCGGCACCATCGCCGACGAGGACGCCATGCGCCTGCTGGGCGGCATGGACACGGCCCTCTTCGACGAGCTCCTGGGCGCCATCCTCGCCGGCGACCGCGCGGTCATCGCCCGGCTCGTCCAGCGGGTCGAGGACGAGGGCTGGGACCCCCGGAACGTCTACGCCCAGTTCCTCTCCTACTGCCGGGACGGCTTGCATCTGGCCCTCCATGGCACCGCCGGCGGGGAGGGCGCCGCCGCGGTCGACCTGCCCGAAGAGGAGGCCGCGCGCCTCGCCTCGAGGGCCGAGGGCGCGGGCTACGAGACCATGCTCCGCCTGCTCCGCCAGCTCCTCCTGAGCGAGCACACGGTCCGTCGCAGCGACGCTCCGGCCCTCGCGCTCGAGATCGCCTGGCTGCGCGCGGCGGAGCTGCCCCGGCTCACCCTGCTCGAAGATCTCCTCTCCGGACGCGCCACCCCGCCGACGCCGGGGAGAACGGACGCGCCGCGGCGAGCGGCCGAGCGACCGGCACCGAGCCGCGCAGCTCACCCCCCGACCGCCGACGCTCCGCCCGCGGCGACGACGAGCACGCCGCCGAGCGCCGCTCCCGCACGAGCCACGGTGCCGGCGACCGTCGACGGTTTCCGCGACCACTTGACCGACCTCAAGCCCGCTCTCGCCGGGCACCTCCAGCAGGCCGAACGTCTCGACTACTCCGACGGCGCCCTCTCGATCACGGTCGCCCGCGACGACGACATCCTCTGGGGCCGCCTCGACAAGGCGTCCAACCGCGAGATCCTGGACCGCGCCGTCCGTGACGTCTTCGGCGCCGACGCCCGCTGGCGGCGCGTCCGTGGCAACGGCAGCGTCGCATCGCCGGCGGAGGTGGTGGCCGCCGCACCGTCGGGCCCCGCACCCGAAGAACCCGAAACCCCGACCGAGCAGGCCGTCCTCGAGATCTTCGACGATATGGTCGAGCGGGTAGACGAGAACGAGGAGCGCTAGATGACCAACATCCGCCAGTTGATGAAGCAAGCCCAGGAGATGCAGGAGAGGATGCAGCGCGAGCTCGCCGAGATGGTGGTCACGGTGAGCGTCGGCGGAAGCACGGTCACCGTTCAGATGAACGGCCACAAGCATCTCGTCTCCGTGAAGATCGACCCCGAGGTCATCGATCCCGAAGATCCCTCCATGCTCGAGGACCTGATCCTCGCCGCGGTCAACGAAGCCTGCCGCCGGGTCGACGAGGAGGTTCAGGGTCGCCTCGGCACCCTGACCACCGGCCTCCCGAACCTCTTCTGACCCCGGCCCCGACCCGAGCCAGGGCCCCCATGCCGTCCTCTGACCCTCTCGCCCGGCTGGTCGGAGAGCTTTCGCGCCTCCCCGGCATCGGCACCAAGACCGCGACCCGCCTGGCTCACCACATCCTGCGCGTGTCCCGGCCGGAGGCCCAGGCCCTCTCCCAGGCGATCTTGGAGGTCAAGGACCGCCTCTTCCACTGCTCCCGCTGCAACGCAATCACCGCCGTCGACCCCTGCCGCTACTGCTCCGATCCGGAGCGGGACCGCTCTCTTCTCTGTGTCGTCGAGCAGCCGTTCAACCTCGAGCCCATCGAGCGCACCCGCGAGTACCGCGGCCTCTACCACGTGCTCCTCGGCGCGCTCTCGCCCCAGCGGGGAATCGGGCCCGAGCAGCTCGCCATCGCCCAGCTCCTCGGCCGCCTCGACGGCGTTCGCGAGGTGATCCTCGCCACCAACCCGAATGTCGAGGGGGAGGCCACCGCCCTCTACCTTGCCCGCGTGCTCAAGCCTCGCGACGTCACGGTCACCCGGCTCGCCTTCGGGATGCCGGTCGGCGGCGACATCGAGTACACCGACGAGGTGACGCTCGGCCGCTCCCTCGCCGGGCGCCGGGAGATCTGACGGCCCGGGCTCCGCCGCCCGCCCACTCCCCATGCGCCTCGACCGCGGAGACCTGTTGCCGGAGGTGATCACGCCGCCTCCAGGACCGCGGTCCCGCCTGCTCTCCCGGCACCTCGCCGCCTCCGAAGCGCCCCGCGTCAACACTCTGCCGCCGGCCGCCGACGGCCCCGAAGCCCCCCTCGCCTCGTCCGTCGTCTGGGAGGAAGCCCTCGGCTCGAACGTCCTCGACGTCGACGGCAACCGCTACCTCGACCTCACCTCCGGCTTCGGTGTGGCCGCGGTCGGGCACCGCCATCCGCGCGTCGTCGCCGCCGCGGTCGACCAGGCCGGCCGCCTGCTCCACGGCCTGGGAGACGTGGCGGCCCACCCGGTTCGAATCGCCCTTGCCCGCAAGCTCTGCGCGCTGGCCCCGGTCGGCTCCGGGGACGACCCGCCCCTCGTCCACTACGCCATCTCCGGTGCCGACGCGGTCGAGATCGCCCTCAAGACGGCGCTCCTCGCGACCGGCCGCCCCGGCGTCATCGCCTTCGAGCCCTCGTACCACGGCGTCACCCTGGGAGCCCTCGCCGCCACCTCCCGGCCGGCCTTCCGCCATCCCTTCCGGGAGCACCTCCACCGCCACGTCCGGCGCCTGCCCTACGGCTGCGACCCCCGGCGCGTCGCCGACGAGGCGGCCCGGCAACCCCTGGCGGCGGTCCTCTTCGAGCCCATCGTCGGGCGGGAAGGAGTCATCCGCCCGCCCGAGGGCTGGCTTCGGGCCCTCGGAGAGATCGCCCGCGACCACGGAGCGCTCCTCGTCGCCGACGAGATCTTCACCGGCTTCGGCCGCACCGGGTCCCTCTTCGCCGTCGACCACGACGCCCTCCGCCCCGACATCCTCTGCTGCGGCAAAGCCCTCGCCGGCGGCCTGCCGATCGCCGCCACCATCGGCCGGCGGAGCGTGATGAACGCCTGGAACCCGGCGCCGGCCACCGGCTTCGACCCCGGAGTCGAAGCGCTCCACACCGCCACCCACCTCGCCAACCCCGCCGCCTGCGCCGCGGCCCTCGCGGTGCTCGACATCCTCGAAGGGGACCGCCTCCCCCAGAGGGCCGCAACCCTCGGCACCGAGATCGCCCGACGCCTCGACCGATGGCCAGAGCGCTTCCTCCCGGTTGCCGAAACCCGCGGTCGGGGCCTCCTCTGGGGCGTCGAGCTCGACACCGCCGACACCGCCAAGAGCGTCACCACCGACCTCCTCCAACGAGGAGTCCTCGCCCTCGCCGGCGGCCCCCAGGGCAACGTCCTCCAGATCGTGCCCCCGCTCACCATCGCCGAAGAGCAGCTCGCGACGGCCCTCTACCTGATCGAAGCGGTGCTCGACGAGCACAACCCGGTGCGCTGAAGCGCAGCCTACGGACCGCCCGGTCCCCTCCTGGAAGGGGCCTCTCGGCCCGCTCCCGACCATGCCCCGACACCCGCGCTCCGTCAGCACCCTGCCACCCCTCCACCATACAATCGACCCGATGCCCGACACCCCCCAGTTCAAGCTCGCCTGCATCGGCACCCACGGTGTCGGCAAAACCACCCTCTGCTACGGCGTCGCCGCCCGCCTCAAAGCCCGCGACGTCCCGGTCGAAGTCGTCCACGAAGTCGCCCGGCGCTGCCCCTTGCCCATCAACCGGGAAACCACCGTCGCCTCTCAGACCTGGATCCTCCACACCCAGGTCGCCGAAGAGATCCTCGCCGCCGCCCGCTACCCCGTCACCCTCTGCGACAGAAGCGCCCTCGACAACTACGTCTACCTCCTGCTCGCCGCCGGCCCCCAGCCGTCGATCGACGCGCTCCTCGCAACCTGGATGACCACCTACGACCTCCTCGTCCACGTACCGATCGTCGCCGAGCCAAGCCCCGACGGCATCCGCGCCCTCGACCCGGCCTTCCAGCGAGCCGTCGACGAACGCCTTCACCAGGAGCTCGGCCGCAGAAACCTCCCCGTGCTCCGCCTCGACCCGGCCCAACGCGTCGACTGGGTCGACCAGGTCCTCCAGGCGATCACTGAACGCCTCCGCCCCGCCCAGCTCGAGCTGCTCTGACCATGCCGCAGACCTGGCCGATCATCGCTACGGCACCCCTTCACATAGTCCTACGCCGATGTACACTTGACGGACCGTGAATCTCGCCGACCGCCTCAGCCGCTGGGAAGCCTTCTCCCACTTCCAAGACGGGCAGCTCGACACGATCGCCGCCTGTCTCGCCACCACCCGCTACCCGTCCGGGGTCGCGGTGCTCCAACAGGGCGACGCCAGCTTCGACGCCTACTTGATCGACGACGGAGCCGTCACCATCCGCCGCAAGACCCCCTACGGCGACTACACCCTCGCCAACCTCCGCCCGGGTGACCTCTTCGGCGAAACCGCGTTCGTCGACCGCCAGACCCGCTCCGGAGACGCCTACACGGACGCCGAGACCGACCTGGTCGGGTTCAATCCGATCACCCTCCGCCCGCTCCTCGACGCCGATGCCAAGCTCGCGCTCGCCCTTTACTGGACTTTCTGGAAGACGCTCTCCGACAAGCTCCGCCGCACCAACGAGCGCCTCGAACGGTTCTTCTCCGAGAGCGCCTCCGGCGCTGCCGCCGCCCCCCAACCCTCCCAGCCGGCGGGCGCGGAGACCTTCCGGGTCGACCTCGCCTCCAAGCGCAAGCTCTTCGAAGAGCAGCGCCTCTCCGGCCTCGAGATCAACTTCCTCACCACCCTCTCCCAGGAGCGAAAGCTCGCACCCCGCGAGCTCCTGTTCAACGAGGGGGACCCTGGCGACACCATGTACATCGTCCTCGACGGGCGGATCATGATCTCGAAGAACATCCCGGGCGCCGGCGAAGAGGCCCTGGCCTTCCTCGAGCGCGGGGATTTCTTCGGCGAGATGGCGCTCATCGACAAGAAACCGCGCTCCGCCGACGCGCGCGCGGACACATCGGGCGCCGTGGTCCTGGCGATCCCCGGGGAGGTCCTCGCCGGCATTCTCGACTTCGGCAAGGTGTCGTCGATGAGGCTTTTGAGGATCCTCTGCTCGCTCGTCGCCAAGCGCCTGCGGGAGCTCGACGACAAGCTGGTGGGCTGGTTCATCCTCGCCGGCGGCGGCGGAACCGATCAGGAGGGCCCCGGCTCCCGCCGCTGAGCGCCGCCGGCCATCGCGCCGACCGGGCCCGCCGCCCCGACCGCCGCCCCGACCGCCGACAGCACCTTCGGTACCAGCGACGAGACCGCCAGCCCCGTCAGCTCGGCCTCCGTCCACCACCCCGCCTCCCTCCCCTCCGCGAGCTCCGCCCCGCTGTCGAGCTCTGCACGCCGCACCTCCACCTCGAGCGCGCGATGGGTGATCGAGTGCCGGACCGTCGCCACCCGGTCGCCGAGTCGCCAACGGCCTCCGTACCGCCGCCCGAGCTCCGCCGCCGGCTCCCCGTCCATCCCGGCCCACGGCAGCTCCCAGGTACCGGCCAAGAGCTCCTCCCCGTCGCCTCGCCGGAACAGCAGCCGGCGCCCGGAGCGCTCGGCCACCGCGACCACTCGCCGCAGCTTCACGGGCCGCCTCCGCGCCCGGGGCGGCGGAAACTCTTCCATACGACCGGCCGCGCGCGCGGCGCAACCCTCCTCGAGCGGACACTCCGGGCAGCGCGGTGCCGCCGGCGTGCACACCGTCGCGCCCAGCTCCATCAGCGCCTGGTTCGAGTCACCGGGCCGTGCCGGATCGAGCAGCGCCGCCGCCGCTCCGCGGAGCACCCGCCGCCCCGCGGCGCGCTTCGGGTCGCCGTCCAGGGCGAGCCAGCGGCTGAGCACACGTTCGACGTTCCCGTCCAGAACCGGCACCGGCTCGCCGAGCGAGATCGACGCGACCGCCGCCGCGGTGTAGTCCCCGATACCCGGCAGCTCGCGCCAGCCCGCGGCACTCTCCGGGAAGCCCTCCGCCGCGATCCGTCCGGCGGCGGCGTGGAGCTGGCGCGCCCGCCGGTAGTAGCCGAGCCCCGACCAGAGCGCCAACACGTCGTCGACCGGCGCGCCGGCCAGGGCCTCGACCGAGGGGTATCGCTCCAGAAACCGCTCGTAGTACGGGATCACCACGTCCACGCGGGTCTGCTGGAGCATCACCTCGGACAGCCAGACGCGGTAGGGATCGCGGTCGCGGCGCCACGGCAGGTCCCGCCGGTGCCGGTCGTACCAGGCCAAGAGCTCGGCTGCCACCATGGCGCAGAGTTTAGATGAAGAAGGGCGAGCCAGGGCCCAAGCCGCCGGGCGGCGGGCAGAGTCCGCCATTCTGGCCATGCAGTGGCAGGCGTCTGCCAAAAAGGCAGACCCGTGCCTCGTCGACACCGGGCAGATTTGCCGCAGTGTGACTAGACCGCGTCGGCTGAGTCAGGGAAAATTCGTTCGCTCGGTTCGGGAGAAAGCAGGAAGCGGAAGGGGGAGGTTCCGTATGTCGGTTGGCTTTTAGGATCTACCCCTGTTTGCTGAGGGGAGCGGGGTGAGCTATCTCGGTTGGGCGAAGCTCTTGGTAAGCCTCTCTCAATCGGTGGGACTCGGTTCGGAAGGTGGAACCCCCCGCTTCCAGTCGTTTCTCTATCCTCTGTCGTTTGCAACCTCGATGCCAGCCCTCGAAATTCCTGGCGGGTTCCCTTCGAAAAGCCCGCCTTTGGCCTGACCGAGCGGCCGTTCGGTCGATTCGGCCGGTCCTCGCCGCCACCTTCGTCCGTGTCACGATCGTCCCCCGGGAAGTGCCATGGTGTGCCAAATGGGCGGCGCCCGCCATCTGCTAGCATCCCCGCGATGAAGGGGAGCTCCCTACCCCCGGACGACAACGCCGTTCTCATCGGCTGGAAAGAGTACGTAGCCCTCCCTGACCTCGGGGTCGTGCGCCTCAAGGCCAAGGTCGACACTGGCGCCCGGACCTCTTCGCTTCACGTGGCGTCGATCCGTACCCTCGCCGACCTCGGTGCCGGTTCGGCCGAGCTCGAGGTGGTCCTCGCCCCCGATCGGCGCCATCCCGACCGGCTGGTCACGGCCGTGGTCCGCCAACTCGCCCGCATCCAGGTCACCGACTCCGGAGGGCATCGGCACCTGCGCCCGGTGATCGAGACCACGCTGGTGCTGGGGCCGGTCACGAAACGCATCCGCGTCACCCTGGCAGATCGATCGACCATGCTCTTCCGGATGATCCTCGGCCGCAAAGCGCTCGAAGGCGACTTCGTCGTCGACGTTGCGCGCAAGTATCTTCATTCGCACTCCCCCTCCTCCGCGAAGCCCCCGTCCGCGCTCCGTGGCTGAGGAGCTGCACCAGAAAGGCTCTCGATGCCGACACTCGCCGTTCTCTCCCGGAACCCCAATCTGTACTCGACCGGCCGGCTCGTCGAAGCCGCCGAGCAGCGGGGTGCCGCGGTCGAGGTCATCGACCCGATCCACTGCGTCGTCAACCTTTCGAAGAAGCGGCCGGAGATCGACTACCACGGGCGCGTCGTCCGCCACATCGACGGGGTCATTCCCCGCATCGGCGCCTCGATCACCTTCTACGGGCTGGCCGTGCTGCGGCAGTTCGAGATGATGGGGGTCTTCGCCGCCAACGGCAGCGACGCCGTCGCCAGGAGCCGCGACAAGCTCCGTACCCTCCAGCTCTTCTCCCGGCGGGACATCGGCATCCCCGCCACCGCGTTCGCCCGCCGCAAGGAGGACCTGAAAGACGCCATCAAGCGGGTCGGCGGAGCTCCGGTGGTGCTCAAGTTCCTCGAAGGCACCCAGGGCGTCGGCGTCATCCTGGCCGAGTCGCTCAGCACCGCGGAGTCGGTCCTCGACGCCATGCACTCGCTCAAGCAGAACATCCTCATTCAGACCTTCGTCAGCGAAGCCAAGGGGCAGGACGCGCGGGCGATCGTCGTCAACGGCCGCGTGGTCGCCGCGATGCGCCGGCAGGCGCCCCCCGGGGAGTTCCGCTCGAACGTCCACCGCGGCGGCACCACCGAGCCCATCGACCTCGACCCCGAGTTCGAGCGCACCGCCCTCGAAGCGGCCCACGCCCTCGGCCTCAACATCGCGGGCGTCGATCTCATCCCCTCGGACGACGGTCCGATGGTGCTCGAGGTCAACAGCTCGCCCGGCTTGCGCGGCATCGAGGCGGCCACCGGGGTCGACGTCGCGGGCGCCATCGTCGACTTCGTCCTCGACCACCTGAACCAGAGCGTCCAGTGAGCCGCCGACCACCATCTCGATGCGCACCCCGTCCACTCCGGACCCGGCGGCTGCAATGAGTCCCTTCGGCGCCCCGGGTCCCATCGAGATTGGTCACCGTTCCGTCGCTCCGGGGGAGACGCTCGAGATCCGGCTCGAGGTGAGCGAGTCGTACACCGCCGATCCCCTCTATCTGCCGGTCACCGTCGTCCGCGGCCGGCGCCCCGGGCCCACCCTCTTCCTCACCGCGGCGGTCCACGGCGACGAGCTCAACGGCGTCGCGATCATCCGCGACCTGCTGAACGACGAGGACTTCTCCGATCTCGCGGGCACGCTCCTCACCGTTCCGGTGGTCAACGTCCCCGGGTTTCTCAACCAGATGCGTGCGCTGCCCGACGGCCGGGACCTCAACCGCTCCTTTCCAGGAACCGCGCAAGGCTCCTTCACCTCCCGCCTCGCCCATCGGATCTACGAGGACGTCGTCCGGGTGAGCGACTACGGCATCGACTTCCACACCGGCGGCGGGGATCGCACCAACTACCCCCACGTGCGCGCCGACCTCTCGGCGCCTCGCGTCGCCGCCCTCGCCGCGGCCTTCGGCTCGGAGCTCGTCATCCACGGTACCGGTCCGGATGGGGCGCTCCGGCGCTCCGCCGTCACCGCCGGCGTTCCAACCATCGTCTACGAGGCGGGCAGCGCCCGGGTCTTCGAGCGCCGGTTCATCGACGTCGGCCGCACCGGCGTCCTCTCCGTCATGCGGTCCCTCGAGATGCTGCCGGGCGACGTGCCACCGCCCGAGGCCGGGCTCCATGTCAAGCGCAGCACCTGGATCCGCGCTGACGCCGGCGGCATCCTCGATCTCCAGGTCTCCCTCGGCCAGCCCCTCGCCCGCGGCCAGCTCATCTCCGTCAACACCAACCCGTTCGGCCGGCACCGCAACCAGCTCGACGCCCCCGCTTCCGGCGTCGTGATCGGCCTCACCCGCTCACCGCTCGTCCATCCCGGCGACGCCGTCTGTCACCTGGCCCGGCTTCCGGCCCGCCAGGTCGCGCGTTGGAAAGAGCGCTGGGACGCCGGCCTCTGCCTCGGCCAACCCCGACAACCCTCCGCGCCGTAGACTTCGACGAGACATCCTCCCTCCGACCGCTTAGAACCGAGAGACCGCGATGAAACGACTGCTGATCATCTTCCTCGTCCTCATCCTCCTGGCCCTCGCCGCGACCGTGGCCGGAATCCTCCTTTCAGACGGCGGTGGCGGCGGTCTCGGCGGCGCCACCGTGCTGGTCTGGAGGGTCCAGGGGCAGATCCCCGAGCGCGCCCGCCCCGATCTCTTCTCCCTCTCCTCGTCCCTTCGCCCCCAGAGCGTTGCCTCGCTCTATCGTGGTTTCCGCCAGGGCCTCGACGACCCGAACGTCCGCGGCCTCGCCGTCTACATCCGCGACACCGGCTTCGGCTTCGCCAAGGCCGAGGAGCTGCGGCGCCAGCTCCAGGCGTTCTCGGACGCCGGCAAGTTCGTGGAGTGCTACTTCGAGTCCGTCGGTGAGGGCACTAACGGCACGCTCGCCTACTACCTCGCGAGCCCCTGCGACACCATCCAGATGGCGCCGGTGGGCGCGGTCAACCTCCTCGGCCTCTACGCCGACAGCCTCTTCTTCCGCGGAACGCTCGACAAGCTGCACGTCGAGCCCCAGTACTTCACCGTCGGCGAGTACAAGAGCGCAGGCGAGCAGTTCACCCGCACCGACCACAGCGGCCCCGCCGAGGAGGCGCTCTCGGGCCTTCTCGACTCCTGGTACCAGATCTTGCTCGACGGCATTGCCGCGGGGCGCGGCATGGAGACGGACCAGGTCCGTCGCCTCATCGACGGCGCCCCGTACACCGCGGAAGAGGCACTCGCCTCCGGCCTGGTCGATCGCCTCGCCTACCCGGACGAGTTCCGCGCCCATGTCGAGGAGCTCGCCGGCGGCTCTCCCAACCTCGTCCGTCTCGAAACCTACGGCCAACACCCGTCCTTCTCGGGGCAGAAAATCGCCGTCCTCTTCGCCCCGGGCACCATCGTCCGCGGCTCGGGAGGCGCCGATCCCTGGACCGAGGAGAGCTTTCTCGGTGCGGACGACCTGAGCAACACCCTCAGGACCCTGCGGGACGATTCCTCCATCCGCGCGGTCGTCCTCCGGATCGACAGCCCCGGTGGCTCAGCCATCGCGTCCGACCTCATCCTTCGCGAGGTCGAGCTCCTGGCCGCGGAGAAGCCGGTAGTCGCCTCGATGTCCGACCTCGCCGCCTCCGGCGGGTACTACATCGCCGCCAAGGCGAACCGCATCGTCGCGGAGCGCGGCACGATCACCGGCTCGATCGGCGTCGTCGCCGGCCGCTTCGCCACCTCGCAGCTCGAGAGCGAGACCCTCGGCCTCTCGCGCGACCCCCTCTCCCGCGGCGCCCACGCCGGCCTCTGGCGAGACCCCCGGCCCATGGACGCCGACCGCGCCGCCCGCGTACAGAAACTCATGGACCCGATCTACGCCGCCTTCGTCGGCCACGTCGCCGAGGGCCGCGGCATGAGCGTCGAGGAGGTGGAGCCGATCGCCCGGGGGCGCGTCTGGTCCGGGGACGCCGCCGCGGCCATCGGTCTCGTCGACGAGCTCGGCGGCATCGACCGCGCCGTGGAGATCGCCAAAGAGCTCGCCGGCGTCGCCCCGGAGGAGGACGTTCGCCTGCTCTTTTTCCCGGAGCCCCGCTCCTGGCTCGCACTCTTCGCCGACACCGATCAGCCACTGCTTCCGGCATCTCTCCGAGCCCTTGCTAAACGCCTGGCAGCACGGCCTTCCGGCGCCCTCGAGCTCTCCCCGCGGCTCGCCGACTTGCCCTCCAGCCTCTAGAGTAAACGCTTGATTCGATGAGACTTATACAATCTTGTCCGAATCTCGGTTGCAGGCTTGTCAACGTCGGCTGCTGTGGTACTATCGCCCTCGTTCTCGCCCGGAACGACCTCCGCCGCATCCCCTCCACGGCGGGCAGGTATTTTTCCACAGTCTGTGGAAATGTTGTGGAAATATCCCATGTCCACTAAGCGGACCACAAACATCCGACCGTGACCGACACCCGCTGGGACCAGCTCCGCAAGGAGCTCGCGCACCAACTCGAACCGGAGGAATACGCCACCTGGTTCAAGCCTTTGAAGGTGCGCTCCGACGGCCCCGAGCGACTCGTCCTCGTCGCGCCGAACTCTCGCTTCCTCCACACCCTCGAAGAGAGCTATCGCCCCGCGGTCGACCGGGCCATCGCGGACCTCTCGGGCAGCCCCTTCCAGGTGCTCTTCTCGGTCGAGGACACGGCCATGCTCCAGCCGGCCGCCAACGCGGCGCCGGCCGATTCCGGGCCCTTCAACCCCAAGTACACCTTCGACACCTTCGTCGTCGGCAAGTCGAACGAGTTCGCCCACGCCGCGGCGCGCGCCGTCGCCGAGAGCCCTTCGCGCAGCTACAACCCGCTCTTCCTCTACGGCGGCGTCGGCCTTGGCAAGACCCACCTGCTCCACGCCATCGGCCACTCCATCCGCCGGAGCAACCCCAACCTGCAGGTGGTCTACCTGGCCGCCGAACAGTTCGTCAACGAGCTCATCAACTCGATCCGCTTCGACCGCATGCCCGCGTTCCGCGAACGCTACCGGACGATCGACGTGCTGTTGGTCGACGATATCCAGTTCCTGGCCAACAAGGAGCGGACGCAAGAGGAGTTCTTCCACACCTTCAACACCCTCTACACGAGCCAGCGCCAGATCATCCTCTCCTCGGACTCCTCACCACGCCAGATCCCGACGCTCGAAGAGCGTCTTCGCAGCCGCTTCGAGTGGGGGCTGATCACCGACATCCAGTCTCCCGACCTCGAGACCAAGGTCGCCATCCTCCGGCGCAAGGCCGACCTCGAAGGCATCGATCTCACCCAGGACGTCGCCTACTTCGTCGCCCGCCAGGTCCGCTCGAACATCCGAGAGCTCGAAGGGCTGCTCAACAGGGTGCTCGCGTTCGCGGCGCTCACCGGCAAGCCGCTGTCGCTCGAGCTCACCAAGGAGACGCTCAAGGACATCCTGCCCCAGGACGACCGCAGGAGCTCCGCGGCCGACATCGTCAAGACCGTCGCCCGCCACTACGGGCTCAAAGTCGGCGAGATCAAGAGCCGGAACAACTCCAAGCAGATCTCCTTCCCGCGCCAGGTCGCCATGTACCTGTGCAAGAAGCTGACGGACCTCTCCTACCCGGAGATCGGCAAGCAGTTCAACAACAAGCACCACTCGACGGTGATGTACGCCGTCGAGAAGATCGAGCAGCTCCGCTCGACCGACGACGACCTCGACCGCACCATCCGCACCATCCAAGAGCATTTCTCGTAGCCGTCCGCCAGGAACCGCCCCCCTCGTCGCCCTGTGCACGGAGTGTGGAAAAGCCGGTCGAAGCAGCTGCGGACCGGTTGTGGAAAACTCGCGCGCCGCACGATTTCCGCCGCCGTCCACAGCCCGTCCACAGCCGCCTATCAACCGTCTGCGGAAGGGCCAAATCATTACCGGCAAAGGATTTCCACCATTCATCCACGAATCCACAGCGCCTATCTACTACGACTCCTGTGATATAGATTCACCGGTTCTTATAAGGAGGGAGTAGAGTCCATGGACGTCCGAGTCGATCGCAACCAGTTTCTCGCCGAGCTGGCGCCCATGCAGGGCATCGTGGAGCGCAAGACCACGATTCCGGTCCTCGCTCACCTGCTGCTCACGGCCAAGGGCGAACACCTGCACCTGGCGGCCACCGATCTGGACGTCTCGCTGACGTCCTCCTGCCAGGCGGACCTGGCGGCCGAAGGGGCGATCGCCGTCCAGGCGAAGAAGTTCATGGAGATCATTCGCTCCCTGGTCGGCGAGCAGGTGCACCTGATGATGGAGGAACCGGGCGAGCTCACCATCCGGGCCGGCTCCTCCCGGTTCAAGATCCACGGCCTTCCGCCGGAGGACTTCCCGACCCTGCCGACCATCGAGGAGGAGTACGGGGTCGAGCTTCCGTTCCCCGACCTGAAGCGGATGATCTCGAAGATCCTGTTCGCGGTCTCGAGCGAAGAGTCCCGCTTCCAGCTCAACGGCGCCCTGCTCAAGTTCAAGGACGACTCGATCGAGCTGGTCGCGACCGACGGCCACCGCCTGGCGCTGGTGGAGTCGAAGGTGGCCGGCCTCGGCGCCGCCGGAGACGACGGGACCGACGAGGATTCGGTGCTGGTGCCGCGCAAGGCGCTCCAGGAGCTGCTCCGATTCGAGAGCAACGATCCGGTGGGCTACCGCCGCGGCGAGCACCACCTCTCCTTCCGCATCGGTCACCGCGAGCTCATCTGCCGGATCCTCGAAGGCACCTTCCCCGACTACGACCGGGTCATCACCAAGGACAACGACAAGAAGGCCGTCTTCGATCGCGTCGAGCTCGCCGCCGCGGTCAAGCGCGCGGCGCTCCTGACCGGCGACCGTGCCCGCGCCGTGCGCCTCGCGTTCTCCCTGGACGAGCTCGTCGTCTCGGCGGTCAACCCGGACCTCGGCGAGGCGACCGAGCGTGTCACCTGCGACTACGACGGTCCGGAGTTCAAGCTCGGCATCAACCCGGACTACCTCGACGACTTCCTCGGCGCCGTCGGCACCGAGCGGGTGCGCCTCGAGCTCAAGGACGAGAACACCCAGACGGTCGGCTATCCCGAGGACGGGGAGGCCGAGAAAGGTGGCGGCCGCTACCTGTGCGTCATCATGCCGATGCGCATCTGACCCGGCGCGGAGCGGACCGGACGCGCCACCTGACCGGACGCCGCGATCGGGCGTGGTGATCCGCCGCCCGCCCGGAATCCCGGAACAACCTTCCGATCCCCACCGTGCTCACGCATCTGGAAGCCGAGCACTTTCGGAACCTCGAGCCGCTCTCCTGGGACCCCGGTCCGGGACGCCACCTCCTTCTCGGCGGCAACGGCGCGGGCAAGACGAGCCTGCTCGAGGCGGTCTACGTGGTGGCGACCACCAAGAGCTTCCGCACCGCTCGGCTGGCCGAGTGCGTCGAGCACCGGGCGGACGCGTTCCGCCTGGCCGCCGAGGTGGAGACCGTCGCGCGCGCCTCGCTCGCCGTTTCCTGGAGCGCCGGAGGCCTCCAACGAACGACCAACGGCTCCCGCGCACCGCTCGCCGAGCACCTCGGGGTGCTGCCGGTAGTCGCCTGGACCGCCCGGGAGACCGAGAGCCTCACCGGGGCACCGGCTGAGCGCCGGCGGCTCATGGACCGGGGAGTGGTGAGCGCTCGGCCGGGCTCCCTCGACGCCCTCCGGCGATACCGGGAGGGGCTCGGCCACAAGCGGGAGCTCCTGGCCCGCGCCGTCTCCCGCGGCGGGCCTTCCCCCTCCTCTGCCGACCTCGAAACCTGGAACCGCGTGCTGGCGAGCGCCGCCGCCCAGGTGGCCGGGCTCCGCGCCGCCTACGTGGCGGCCCTTTCGCGGGAGCTCGAGCAGGTCCTCTCCGAGATCGTTCTCCCGTTGCCGCGGATCGACCTCCGCTACCGGCCGTCCCCCGACTGCGCCACCGCGGGTGAAGCTGCCATCTTCGAACGGCTGGAGCAGGCCGCGGACAGTGAGCGACGGAGAGGAGCGCCGCTCCTGGGCCCCCATCGCGACGATCTCGAGATCCTCTGGGGGGGCAAGCCCGTCGCCGAAGTGGCGTCCGCCGGCGAGACCAAGGCGCTGTCGGTCGCGCTGCTGACGGCCCACGGGAGGACGGTCGAGGATGCGGGGAAGACCCCGATCTATCTCCTCGACGACCTCGATGCCGAGCTCGCGCCGGAGACCCTTGCCGCGGTCTGGTCGATCTACGACACCACGCGCCAGACCGTGGCCAGCTCCAACCGTCCGGCGGTCTGGGAAGGCCTCGAAGTGGACCTCCGGTGGGGTCTCCGGAACGGGCGAATCGAACGCCTGTGAGAAGACCGCCGGAACCACCCGTAACCTATTGATCCGGCTATACCTAGAGGTTCTTTTGAAGGACTTCTTGTGGTATAGTGAATTGATCGCGTTCCGTTCCGACCGCGACGGCCCCGACTGACCCCTCTCGAGGTCCATCAAGGTCCATCGACTTGCTTCGACCCGAGCAGAGGCGTGCGTCACGGGAGCCGTGCCTGGGGCGGACCCAACTCAGCCGGACAGAGCCAATCGCCGGACAGCGCCGGATAGGGCCGAGCAGGGCCCGTGAGCAGGTCTCCGGCCACGAAACTGGGAGCGACAGCCGACGGAGACGCGATCGCTGAAGGAGAAAGACCCGTTGAACGAAATGAAAGAGCACCAGAACGACGCCGCCGGGGCGCACGTCGCGGAGGAGATCTCCGCGCAGGGCGAGACGCCGGAAGGCGACTTGCCGGCGGAGCTCGTGGAGGCCGACGGGACGCCGGCCGAGCTTCTCGGACCGGGCTCAGCCTACACCGCCGAGAACATCAAGGTTCTCAAGGGCCTGGAGGCCGTGCGCAAACGCCCGGGCATGTACATCGGCGACACCGATGACGCCTCGGGTCTCCACCACATGGTTTTCGAGCTCGTCGACAACTCGATCGACGAGGCGCAGGCAGGGTTCGCCTCCGCGGTGGACGTGGTCATCCAGAGAGACAACTCGGTCACGGTCTCGGACGACGGCCGCGGCATTCCGGTCGACTGGCACAAGAGCGAGGGGCGCTCGGCCGCCGAGGTCATCATGACCGAGCTCCACTCGGGCGGTAAGTTCGACAAGAACTCCTACAAGGTCTCGGGCGGTCTCCACGGTGTCGGCGTTTCCGTGGTCAACGCCCTGTCCGAGACGTTGGAGCTCGAGATTCACCGCGACGGCAAGATCTGGAGCCAGACCTACCACCGCGGCATTCCGGAGCAGCCGATCGCCGAGTCCGGCGAGACCGACGCCACCGGTACCCGCGTCCGCTTCTGGCCCGACGCGGAGATCTTCGCGCTCCTCGACTTCCACTACGACACCCTGGCACAGCGCCTACGGGAGCTCTCGTTCCTCAACAAAGGCGTGCGCATCCGGCTGAGCGACGAGCGCACCGGCAAGGAGGCTGAGTTCGCCTTTGCCGGCGGCATCGCGAGCTTCGTCAACCACCTCAACCGGAACAAGACGGTGCTCCACCCGGAGCCGATCCACCTCGAGGAGAGCCGCGACGACGGGGGCGAGACGGTGGAGGTGGCGCTCCAGTGGAACGACGGCTACCAGGAAGCGCTCTACTGCTTCACCAACACGATCAAGAACCGGGACGGCGGCACCCACCTGTCCGGGTTCAAGGCGGCGCTCACCCGCACGGTCAACAACTACGCGACCGAGTCCGGCCTCGCCAAGAACTTGAAGGAGAACCTCTCCGGCGACGACATCCGAGAAGGCCTGACGGCGGTCGTCTCGGTCAAGATCAAGGACCCGAAGTTCTCCAGCCAGACCAAGGACAAGCTGGTCTCGTCCGAGGTCAAGGGCTGGGTCGAGCAGGTGGTCGGCGAGCGCCTCGGCTGGTACCTGGAGGAGAACCCCAAGGTCGCCAGGCGCATCGTCGAAAAATGCGTCGAAGCCGCCCGCGCCCGGGAGGCGGCGCGGAAGGCGCGCGACCTCACGCGCAGGAAGGGAGCCCTCGACGCGTCCAACCTGCCGGGCAAGCTCGCCGACTGCTCGGAGCGCAACCCGGAGCTCGCGGAGCTCTTCCTGGTGGAGGGTGACTCCGCCGGCGGCTCCGCCAAGCAGGGGCGCGACCGCCGCTTCCAGGCGGTGCTGCCGCTCAAGGGCAAGATCTTGAACGTCGAGAAGGCCCGCTTCGACAAGATGCTGACCTCGGACGAGATCAAGACCATCATCACGGCCCTCGGCACCGGCATCGGCAAGGACGACTTCGACGTCTCGAAGCTCCGCTACCACAAGCTGATCATCATGTGCGACGCCGACGTGGACGGCTCCCACATCCGGACGCTGATCCTGACCTTCTTCTTCCGCCAGATGAAGGAGATCATCGAGCGCGGCCATCTGTTCATCGCCCAGCCGCCGCTGTTCAAGGTCAGCCACGGCAAGAAAGAGACCTACTTGAAGGACGAGAAAGAGTACCGCCAGTACCTGCTCGGCCGGATCCAGGACTCCTACGCACTGACGCTCGGCACCAACGGCGGCCGGAGCGTCCAGGGCGAGGAGCTCTCCCGCCTGGTGGAGCGCCTGGAAGGATTCCGCGCGAACCTCGACCGCCTGGTCTCCCGCGGCTACCCGAAGAAAGCGCTGGAGCTCGCGTTGAACGCCGAGGTGCGCGACAAGGACACCCTCTCCGACCGCGCCCGCCTCGAGGATCTCGCCCGCCAGCTCGAAGAGGCCGGCTACCTCGACGTCCAGATCACCGACGACCCCGAGCACGACACCGGAGCGATCGAGATGGTCGCCAAGAAGGATGCCGTCGCGCGGAGCGTGCGCATCGACTGGGAGCTCACCGCGAGCGGCGAGTATCGGTCGCTCGCCGCCAACCCGGTCGGTCTCGAGGCGATTCGCGCCGGCGGCCTGACCATCACCCGTGGCGAGGAGGTCGCCGTCCACGAACGCCTGGACGACGCCCTCGACGCCCTGTACGCCGGTGCCAAGAAGGGCCTGTCGGTCCAGCGCTACAAGGGTCTCGGTGAGATGAACCCGGACCAGCTCTGGGAGACCACCATGGACCCGGAGAGGCGCCGCCTGCTCAGGGTCACGATCGAGGACGACGTGGCCGCCGACGAGATCTTCTCGATCCTCATGGGCGACCAGGTCGAGCCACGGCGAGAGTTCATCGAGTCCAACGCCCTGATGGCCACCAACATTGACGTCTGAAGCGGCCGGTCTCCGAGCCGGCCGAACCGGTCTCCCGAGTAGCCGATCGGGCGACCGTGCCGACCGTTCGGTTCTCAGCCGAGCCACGCCCGGCACCGAACCGGGCCGCACCGAAACGACCTCCAGACAAACACGATGAGCGACGAAACCCAGATGCCTCCCATGCCGATCCTTCCGGGGATCGACATCGAAGAGGAGATGAAGTCGAGCTACATCGATTACGCCATGAGCGTGATCATCGGCCGCGCGCTACCCGACGTGCGCGACGGCCTGAAGCCCGTCCACCGGCGGGTGCTCTACGGCATGTGGGAGGCGGGCAACCGCTCCGACCGGCCCTATAAGAAGTCGGCGCGCATCGTCGGCGACGTCATGGGTAAGTACCACCCCCACGGCGACGCCGCGATCTACGACACCGTGGTGCGCATGGCCCAGGACTTCTCCATGCGCTACCCGCTGGTCGACGGCCAGGGCAACTTCGGCTCGATCGACGGTGACAGCCCGGCGGCCATGCGCTACACCGAGGTCCGGCTGACCAAGCTCGCGGAGGAGATGATCCGCGACGACATCGACAAGGAGACCGTCGAGTGGGTGCCCAACTACGACGGTGCCGAGGTCGAGCCGACGGTGCTGCCCTCGCGGCTGCCCAACCTTCTCATCAACGGCTCGGCGGGTATCGCCGTCGGCATGGCGACCAACATCCCGCCCCACAACCTGGGCGAGGTGATCGCCGCCCTGGAGCTGCTGATCGCCCGGCCCCAGGCCACGCTCGAGGAGATCATGGAGCACCTGCCCGGGCCGGACTTTCCGACCGCCGGGTTCATCCACGGCATCAACGGCATCCGCTCGGCCTACGCCACCGGCCGGGGCATCATCCAGGTGCGCGCCCGCGCCGCCATCGAGACCGATCCCGGCACCGACAAGCAGTCGATCGTCGTCACCGAGCTGCCTTACCAGGTCAACAAGGCGCGCCTGCTCGAGCGGATCGCCGAGCTCGTGCGGGAGAAGAAGGTCGACGGCATCACCGACCTGCGGGACGAGTCGGACCGTGAGGGCATCCGCATCGTGCTCGAGGTGCGCCGCGGCGAGGTGCCGGAGATCCTGCTCAACTCCCTGTACAAGATGACCCAGATGCAGACCACCTTCGGCATCATCCTGCTGGCGATCGTCGACAACCAGCCGCGGGTGATGAACCTGAAGGAGATGCTGCACCACTTCCTCAACCACAGGAAGCAGGTGGTCATCCGGCGCACCCGTTACGACCTGCGCAAGGCCGAGGAGCGGGCCCACATCCTCGAGGGCATCCTCAAGGCGCTCGACATCCTCGACGAGATCATCGCCACGATCCGCGCCAGCCAGAGCCCCGCGGAGGCGCGCGAGCACCTGGTCACCGACTTCGCGTTCACCGAAGTTCAGGCCCAGGCGATCCTCGACATGCGCCTCCAGAAGCTGACCGGCATCGAGCGCGAAAAGGTGGTCGAGGAATACAAGGGGCTGATGGAGCTGATCGAGCGGCTGCGGGCCATCCTGGGTTCCGAGGCGCTGCTGATGGAGGAGATCCACCAGGAGCTCGGCGAGCTCCTGGAGGCCTACGGCGACGATCGGCGCACCGAGATCATCCCCCAGACCCACGACATCACCATCGAAGACATGATCGCCGACGAGGACATGGTGATCACGGTCACCAGGACCGGCTACATCAAGCGCTCGCCGCTCACCCTCTACCGCGCCCAGCGCCGCGGCGGCAAGGGGCGCACCGGCATGGTCACCCGCGACGAGGACCTGGTCGAGCACCTGTATGTGGCCTCGGCCCACAGCTACATCCTGGTGTTCACCGAAAGCGGGCAGGTCCACTGGCTCAAGGTCCACGAGATCCCGGAGCTCGGACCCGCGGCCAAGGGCAAGGCGATCGTCAACCTCCTCCACCTGGAGGGAGACGAGAAGGTCGCCACCACGGTCGCCGTACGCGAGTTCACCGAAGACCGCTTCCTGGTCTTCACCACCGAGCGTGGCGTGATCAAGAAGACCGAGCTCGCCGCCTACTCGAACCCCCGCGCCGGCGGCATCATCGGCATCAACATCGATGACGACGACCGTCTGCTCTCGGTCAAGATCACCGAGGCCGGGAGCCACATCCTGCTCGCCACCCGGGCCGGCTACTCGATCCGCTTCTCGGAGAACGACGTGCGCGCCATGGGCCGCGCCACCCGCGGGGTCAAGGGGATCAGCCTGCGGCGGGGCGATGTCCTGGTCGGTATGGAGGTGCTCGACGAGGAAGGGGACATCTTCACCCTCTCGGAACAGGGCTACGGCAAGCGGAGCGCCGTCGACGAGTACCGCATCCAGGGCCGTGGCGGCATGGGCATCATCAACCTCAAGGTGTCGGACAAGACCGGCGGAGTGGTGGGCGTCAAGCAGGTCCACGAAGGGGCCGGCTTGATCATGATCACCCAAGAGGGCAAGATCATCCGCACCCCGGTCGAAGGCGTACGCACCATCGGCCGCGCCACCCAGGGAGTCAAGATCATGGACCTGGGCGAATCGGACCGGATCGTCGCCCTGGCCAAGGTCACCCAGGACGACGAAGTCACCGAAGACGAGGAAGAGGGTCTCGACGACACCGGCGGCGACGGCGAGGTCGTCCACTAGCCGACCACCAGGCGAAGGCCCGAACCGAACCACAAAGGAGCAACCGATGAAGTTCTTCCTCGACACCGCAGACATCGACGAGATCCGCCAGGGGATCGAGTGGGGCATGGTCGACGGCGTGACCACCAACCCGAGCTTGATCGCCAAGCAGGGCAAGCCCTACCTGCCGACGGTCCGCAAGATCGCGGAGATGGTTCCCGGCCCGGTCTCTGGAGAGGTCCTCGGCACGGAGTACGACGAGATGATGGACCAGGCCCGCCGGCTGGCTGGCCTGGCGGAGAACGTGGTGGTCAAGGTGCCGCTGCTCGCCGAGGGCCTGCGGGCGGTCCGCGACCTGACGCAAGAGGGCATCCGTACCAACGTCACCCTCTGCTTCTCGCCAAGCCAGGCGCTGCTAGCGGCCAAGGCCGGCGCCACTTACATCTCCCCGTTCGTCGGCCGCATCGACGACATCGGCGGCTCCGGCATGGAGGTGGTGGAGCAGATCGTCTCCATCTACTCCAACTACGCGTTCGAAACCGAAGTGCTCGTGGCCTCCGTCCGCCATCCTCTGCACGTGGTCCAGGCCGGCCTGATCGGTGCCGACGTCGCGACCATCCCGTTCGACACCCTCGAGAGGCTCTACCGGCATCCGCTCACCGACCTCGGTCTCGAGCGCTTCCTCGCCGACTGGAAGAAGACCGGAAAGAGCTTCGACGAGTGATGAGTCGTAGGGTGCGCTTCAGCGCACCAGGCCATGGTCCGGTGCGCTGAAGCGCACCCTACGCACACCCTACGCGCACCCTACGCGCACCCTACCGGAGCACCTCGCGAGTCGAGCCGTCGGGCCACCCACCGTCCAGCACGCCGTGACCACCGATCCGTACATCCGCCCGTCGGGCGCCGGCCTCTACCGGATCGCCTGGGCGATCTACCTCCTCCTCGCGGTCGCCGGCGCCGTCTGGCTCGGCATCGCGGGGCGGGCCCATGGGGGCCTGCGCCTCGACCAGTTCGTGGGGGTCGATACCTGGGGTAGGGATCTCCTCTGGGGCGTCGGGTCGGGTGCCGCTCTCCTCGGGCTCTGGGAGGCCGGCCGCAGGTGGCTCCCCGCCGCCCGCGAGCTCGAGCGGGCGATCGCCGACATCCTCGCGGGTCTCTCCCCGTCGGACGCAGTGGGCCTGGCGATCCTCTCCGGCTTCGCGGAAGAGATCTTCTTCCGCGGCGCGGTCCAGGGCCAGTGGGGCCTCTGGGTCGCGACCGTTCTCTTCGCCCTCCTCCACACCGGCCCCGGGCGGCCGTTCTACCTCTGGACCGCGTTCGCCGCCGTCGCCGGCCTGGTGTTCGGGCTCCTGGCGGCGCACCTCGGAAACCTGCTGGCCCCGGTCGTCGCGCACATGCTGGTCAACGCCGTCAACCTCCGCCGCCTGGCGCTCCGGACGCCCGCGACCGGGCCCGGCCACGAGCCCCGCTGAGCCCCACAGGGCCCCACTGGGCCCCTCTGGGCAGGGCCGCCGTTGAGGCGTCCGGCAAAGCCGGCTATGCTTCCAGGTCCCGACGGCCGCGGTGGCCGCGCGGGACTCCCTCCCCGGACGACACGAGAAGACTACGAGGAGCACGACCGTGACCGATACCAGCCGAGATGTCCTCGAGCGCATCGACCGCGAGAAGGAGCAGTACCTGGAGGAGCTCAAGGACTTCCTTCGCATTCCGTCCATCTCCACCGACCCGGACTACCGGGAGAATGTGCTCGAAGCGGCTGCCTATCTCGAAGGCCAGATGAAGGCGGCCGGCCTCGCGACCGAGCAGATCGACGCAGGCGGCTACCCTCTGGTCTACGGCGAGTGGACCGGCGCCGAAGGAGCCCCGACCGTCCTCTTCTACGGCCACTACGACGTCCAGCCGCCCGACCCGCTCGGCGAGTGGCGCAACCCGCCCTTCGAGCCCACCGACGAGAACGGCTTCCTGGTTGCCCGGGGGGCGACGGACGACAAGGGGCAGACCTACACCCACGTGAAGGCGGTCGCCGCCATGCTCGCCGAGCGCGGCTCGCTGCCGGTCAACGTCAAGCTGATCGTCGAGGGCGAGGAGGAGTCGGGTGGCACCGCCATCGAGCGCTTCGTCCGCGAGGACGGGGGCAAGCGGCTCGGCGCCGACTGCGTCGTCATCTCCGACACCTCCATGTACGCCGAGGGCCAGCCGGCGCTCATCTACGGCTTGAAGGGCATCGCCTACATGGAGATCAAGGTGACCGGCCCGGCCATGGATCTCCACTCCGGCACCTTCGGCGGCGGCGTCACCAACCCGCTCAACGCCGTCGCGACCATCATCAGCCGGCTCTGGGACGCCGACACCGGCAAGGTGCTGATTCCCGGCTTCTACGACGACGTGCGGCCGATCGAGGACTGGGAGAAGAAAGAGTTCGCGGCGCTGCCCTTCGACGAGGCGGAGTACGCGCGCTCCCTCGGCGTCGACCAGACCCACGGCGAGGAGGGCTACACCACGCGCGAGCGGGTCTGGGCCCGGCCCACCTGTGACGTCAACGGCATCTTCGGCGGTTACCAGGGCAAGGGCGCGAAGACCGTCATCCCGTCCTGGGGCGGCGCGAAAATCTCCATGCGTCTCGTGCCGGACCAGGACCCCCACGACATCGCTCGCAAGTTCACCGAGTACGTGCAGCAGGTCGCGCCTCCCGGAGTGAAGGTCGAGGTCGAAGACCTCCACGGGGCGGGGCCGACGCTGCTCGAGACCGAGGGCCCGGCGGTCGAGGCGGTCCGGCAGGCGCTCGAAGAGATCTGGGGCGCCGCGCCGGTGATGGTCCGCGAAGGGGGCTCGATCCCGATCGTGCAGACGTTTGCCGAGGTGCTGGACGTGCCGGTCCTGATGCTCGGCTTCGGCCTGCCCGACGACGGGCTCCACTCGCCCAACGAGCGTTTCAAGATCGATAACTTCTACGGCGGCATCCGCACCGTCGCCCGGTTCCTGGACCGGCTCGCCGAGAGCGCGGGCTAGTTTTAATGTTCAAGTTCCGATATCTTCGGAGGCCCGATGGCGTCGCAGTCCGAACAGGTTGAGTCCAACGAGCAGCGCATCGAGCGCGAGCTGAAGTTCGCCGAGGTGCAGCACGACCAGCTTCGGGACCGCCTGATCCAGATGGAGGCCGAGCGGCTGGTGCCGTCCTCGATCGAGGAGAACCTCCTCTTCGACCAGGACGGCGGCCTCTTCCGCGAGGGCTGCGTGCTCCGCCTGCGCATCGAGTCCCGGGGGTCCTGGCTCACCTACAAAGGGCCGGCCGATTTCGAAGGCCGCACCAAGGTGCGGGTCGAGCTCGAGACCGAGGTCAGCGACCCGGACGCCACCCACCGCCTGCTCGAAGCGCTCGGCTACCAGGTGACGCGCAGCTACCAGAAGCGGCGCGAGGTCTGGCAGGTGGGCGGCGTCAGCGTGGCCCTCGATCACACACCGATCGGCGACTTCGCCGAGTTCGAGGGCGATGCCGCCGAGGCGCTCGCCAAGCGCTTCGGGCTCGACCCCGAGACCGCGGAGCGGCGCAGCTACCTCCGCCTCTACGAGGACTACCTCAGAGAGAATCCGGACGCCCCCCGCAACATGACGTTCGAGCCTTGAGGTTTCGGGCCCTCGTCCTCGCCGCGGGGTACGGCACCCGTCTCGCCCCATTGACCGAGGCGGTGCCGAAGCCGCTGACGCCGGTCCGCGGCGTCACCCCCCTCGAGCTCACCCTGGATCGCCTGGCCGCCGCCGGCTGTGAAGCGGCGGCGATCAACCTCCACCACCTGGGCGGCGCCATCCGCGAGCGCCTCGCCGAGGCGCCTCCGGGCCGCTGGCGCGACATGGAGATCGTGTTCTCCGAAGAGCCGGAGATCCTCGGCACCTCGGGCGCTCTGGCACCGCTCGCCGACTTCTTCTCCCCGGCCGACGCCGCGGTCGTGATCAACGGCGACAGCCTCTGCCGCTGGCCGATCAAGAAGCTGCTGCGCCGCCACAAGAAGCGCGGTACGGTCGCCACGCTCCTGTTCACCACCCAGGCCGATCCGGCGCGCTTCGGCGGAGGTGTCGGAATCGACAAGGACGGCCGGGTACGGACCTTCGACCCGCCCGGGGACCGGCCGGATGGGCCGGAGCGGCCGCATCGGCAGCATCAGCAAGAAACCGAGCTCCGTCGCCTGGTCTTCGCCGGTGCCCAGGTGCTCTCGCCGGATCTCATCGCGCGGGTCCCGGAGGGCCGCTCGGAGACCGTGCCCACCCTCTACCGTCCCCTCCTCGCCGACGGCGCCCGCCTGGCCGCGGTCACCACGCGCCGCCCCTGGCACGACCTGGGAACGCCGCGCCGCCTGCGCAACGCGGCCCTCGGCGGCGGCGTCCGACCCTGGTGGATTCCGGGAGGCAGGGGATCGTGGATCGGCCCGGGGGCGCGGGTCGAGAAGGGTGTACGCTTCGCCAAGACCGTGGTCGAGGCGGGTGCCGTCGTCCGCGCCGGCGCGCGGGTGCGCCGCTGCCTCATTTTGCCCGGAGCGGTGATCGAGTCGGGGGCCCGACTCGGTGGCTGCGTCATCGGCTACGGCGCCACCATTCCCCAGGGCGCTCGCGTCGCGGACCGTCTCGTCTGCCGGTGGAGCGCCGACGCCACCTTGCCGGCGGGGGCCTCGGTGCTTCAGGATCTGATCTACGCGCCCCTCGACCCGCTCTCGCGCTTCTAGCCTGGACGATTCACGAGTCACCTACTGCGAGCCGCAATTGCATGCAATCTCAGGGCGTACTCGCTCTTTGCTCCTCAACGTACT
>Ga0210101_1000037_pt1 | contig 44706 bp, 51 predicted proteins | sample Muzzi_PWC_D1_FD_185534 | JGI IMG/M metagenome (GOLD analysis project Ga0210101, IMG submission 185534) | Wetland microbial communities from San Francisco Bay, California, USA, that impact long-term carbon sequestration - Muzzi_PWC_D1 (SPAdes) | ecosystem: Environmental > Aquatic > Marine >... | reverse complement strand
AGCATCAATCAGTGGGTGTCCGAAATACTCAAGCGATCAACACATGAGTGAATCGGCATATAACCAATCGCCCAAGCCGACGCTGGAAAGTTTTGCGGTGCTTCGCGGCTCTGCCCGTGGTGGCGCGGCTTGGCTCAAACGTTAGGCCCAAAAAGGAATCGTCATGCAAATTCGAGGATCGTGTTTCTGTGGGGCAATAGCCTATGTGGTTAACGGCGCCCTCCACAATGCACGGTCCTGCCATTGTTCAATGTGCCGCAAAGCGTTCAGTGCGCAAGCGTCAGCTTATGCGGAAATCGAACCAGGTACATTTGAGTGGGTATGTGGCGAAGAAAAGCTTACGAGCTATGAATCTAGAAGCGGTGGTGGGCTAACGTTTTGTAGCGTCTGTGGGTCTACCCTTTGCGGTACTGTCGAAGGCCAAGTGCATGGCGTTACTTTGGGCTGCGTAGATGGAGATCCGGGCGTTTCGATTGGTATGCACATCTATGTCGGGTCGAAAGCCCCTTGGGAAGTACTGCCCGATGGAGTTGTGGCATATGAAGAAGGTCCTTCAAACGATGAGCCTGAAAGGGCCTAACAAGGCGGTCAAGCCGTTCGCCTGCGGTTCACTCGGACGTTCATCACTCCGCACTCGCTCGGGCATGGCTGCGCCATTGTTGCCCGAGCAATTGCTCCATGCTGAATGCCGCTTACCTTGGCGTTATGCGGCTTAGGCAAGGAAGATAAATGGTGAAGGTCAAGGAACTGATCAAAATTCTTGAGAAAGATGGTTGGGTGCAATCCAGGATGAAGGGAAGCCATCGTCAGTTTCGTCATCCTGGCAAAGGCGGTACGATCACTGTAGCGGGAAGGCCAAGTGCAGATATACCGCCAGGTACATTATCGAGCATCCTCAAGCAGGCCGGTCTAAAATTGTCATGAGGAATATGACATGAAATATATGGTGGTAATTGAAAAAGGCGAAACTGGGTATGGTGCACATGTTCCTGATTTACCTGGGTGTATTGCCGCAGGTGAAACCCGGGAAGAGGTTCTAGAGCTAATTAAAGGCGCTATTGAATTTCATATAGAGGGCCTCATTGAAGCCGGTGAGCCTGTTCCGCCTCCCTCCTCAGTTAGCGAACTCATTGAAGTTAGCGCCGCATAACCAATCGCCCAAGCCGACGCTGGCAACTGTTGTGGCGCTTCGCGGTTCTGTCAGTGGCAGCGCGGCTTGGCTCAACCGTTAGAAGCGAAAAAAGGAATACACATGGAATTGCAAATATCAGAAGAATACGAAGAACTTGCGATTGAGTGGCAATACCAAATGATACAGATCCTGAAAGATAAATTATCAAAATTCGGAGTAAATGAAGACAAGGCAAAAGAAATTGTTGGTGAGTTCGCATTTGACTTTGCCATGCTGCACGATCAAGAAGAAATTAAGGTCAATGGTAAATCGTACAAACCAAGAATTGGTTTTTACGATTTTGGAGAAAATCTAGTTTCTTCTGATGAAGAAAGTAATCTTCATGAGTATGCATTTGGGAGCACTATCGAGGCCTACGGTGAGTAAGCATCTAACAAGTCGATTCAATTCGGCACATAACAAATCAGCACAGTCCGACGCCAGCTTCGCAGGCACGGCTGGCTTCAGCCGTTATGCCGCTCTTTACATACTAAATAGCATATATATACTACATATAGTATGTGGGAGATATTAGAGCACAGGAATGCCGTGAGGCAGCTAAAGTCACTGCCTGCTGATGTGCTAAAACGCTATGAAAAATGGAAAGATATTGTTGAAATCAGCGGCCCTGCGGGATTGAAAGAGATCAAGGGTTTCAGGGACGAGCCACTTCGGGGGGAGTGGAAGGGACATCGCTCGTCCCGGTTAAATATTCAGTATCGTGTTATCTATAAGGTTGAGAAGGAACTGGTGCTTGTTTTAGTGGTTAGTGTAACTCCGCATGATTACAGGAGGAAATGACATGAAGGATTATCGAAAAGCGCAGAAATTAATAGATGTTTCGGTTGGAGAATCGGTACGTATCCTGCGTGAGTTACAGGAGATGAGCCAGAATGAACTTTCTGATGTGACTGGAATTCCCCAGTCAACAATCTCTGCTATCGAGAATGACCGGGTTAATCTAGGCGTAGAAAGGGCGAAAATCCTGGCTCGTGCCTTGAAGTGCCATCCTGCCGTGCTAGTTTTCCCTGGCTGGGATGTTCAGCAGGAATCCGCGGCTTAACAAGTCATTCGAGTTGACAGCATGCCCTTTGGGCAAGCTGCAACTCAATTCCGACGTTAGGCCGCATCGGGTAGTAGCTTGCATGAGTACTGATTCAGTAGCAGCATACGAAAAACACTCTCAAACTTTCCTGCAATGTCGCGACACTTCTAAAGTAGGAGTTCAAGTTACTAATCGGTGGGCGCATTCTTTAGAACATGGCTCCGAAATAATAGAGATTGCATGTGGCGGAGGGGTACCGGTTACTCAAGTCCTTGTCGATGCTGGATTAAAGGTATGGGCAATCGACTCTTCGCCAACCCTTATAACTGTATTCAAAAACCGCTTTCCCGATATTCCAGTAAAGTGCAACACGGTGTTAAAAAGTGATTACTTTCGAAGAAAATATGATGCGGCCATTTCCATCGGCCTAATATTTCTTCTTAACGAAAAAGATCAAATCAAAATGCTAGAAAAAGTCTCCGAAATTTTACATCCAGGAGCGAGCTTTCTATTTACTGCACCAATCGGGACTGGCACTTGGACAGATGTAAATACCGGTCACGCATGTATATCACTTGGTCAGGAGGCATATGAAAGAGCATTAGAGCGATCGGGATTTCGAGTGGTAGGATGTTACGAAGATTGCGGGAAGAACAATTACTATGAGGCAGAAAAAAATCGTTAAACCTGCGACGAAAAATGCGGCCTAACAATCGCATGCAGCCGGACATGTTTGCTGCGCTTCGCTTGCAAATTTGCCGCTGATGCTTGTCGTTAGATGCAATCAAGAAAGGAGACACGTTATGAATATTACCGTTGAAACAATTGTCTCTGCGCCTATTGAGGAAGTGTGGCGAGCGTATACGACCCCCGAGGACATCAAACAATGGAATGCTGCATCCGATGACTGGCACACAACCGCTGCCGAGGTAGATTTGCGCGTGGGTGGTGCCTTCTCCTCACGAATGGAGGCAAAGGACGGTAGCATGGGGTTTGATTTCGCCGGAACTTATACGAGCATTGTGAAGCACAAGTTGATCGAGTATTCCTTTGGCGATCGCGCAGCTCAAGTCAAATTCGCTGATAGCCCCGAAGGCGTTAGAGTTAGCGTAACCTTCGATAGTGAGCGAACTCATTCTATCGAACAGCAGCGCGACGGTTGGCAGGCTATTCTGAACAACTTCACTCGCCATGTTGAGTCAAGTCGGTAACTTCTCGTGGCTGCAATAGCAGCTAACAAGTCTCTCGTTAGGACGCAAACTACGCTGCGCCTCGTTTGCGCCGAACAGCTTCAATGTTATGAGTTACGAGATTAGGCATCATGGCAGGTAGGGAAGATTTGGTGCTTACCGACAGTTCGCGGGTGGCGGAGATTGTGCTTTCACCCGGCGAAGAATCTCCATGGCATATTCATAGCGACGTCGTCGAGCATGTATTCTGTCTTTCCGGAAAGATTGAGGTTCATTGTTTAGATCCGGACGATGCGGTGGAACTCTGCCCTGGGGAGAAGGTAGAAGTCCAGCCGTTAAGACAACATCGAATCACGAACTACACTGGTTCTGACAGCAAATATCTGCTGGTGCAACGTGGCACTTACGACTTTATCCATAGGGACTCATAACAAACGCATGCAATCGGACAAATTGCTCCGCTGCGCTCCGCAATTTGCCGCTGATGCGAATCGTCAGGTTCCCAAGCTATCCGCAATTTTCAGTTTTTATGAGTCTCTTACTATTAGGTGTTCCTGGCTAATTATCAAAATCAGTTATAACTATAATAATAAGCAACAAAAACAGACGGTTAGCACTTATCCAACTAACAAAATACTACCAATTGCTACCAAATTGGTACTATCCAAGGTGTTCGTATAACTACCAATTTGCTACCAGTAGCTACCAAATTGGTAGTAACTGGTAGCTTGTTCTGTTATCTTCGTACCAATGCCGAATATATTGGTATTTATAATGAAGATCCCAATAAAGCCGCCTGATTTCTATCTGCTCCTAACAAAGATGGCTAGTAATTCGCCAGATGATTTGGGACGAATTCTATCGATCGGGATCCAGGCAGATCCAAGGGGCCATTACTATCATTGGGACAAGCTTAGGCATCTAAAATTGCCTCCACATGTTTTAAGCCACGAAGAGTGGTGGCTTGCGATAAAGCTTTCGCGCAGGGCGCTTTATAAGAACATCCCGCAATCAGATAAGGACGGCAATCCATTTGTGTATGCCGAGCCGGATGTCGTACGCCGTCTGTTACATGAAGTCGACATACATGGTGGAGGTGAACTCAAGGCTAGTGAACAAGTAGCTAATCCAAATACCCGAGACACATATTTAATTAACTCGCTAATTGAGGAATCAATAACTTCAAGTCAGCTTGAAGGAGCAGCAACAACTAGAAAGGTAGCTAAGGAGATGCTCCGTCAAAAGCGGAAGCCGCGAGATAAATCAGAAACTATGATCGTTAATAATTATGATGCAATGGAGTTTATTAACGAAAATTCGACCGAGGATCTTACGCCTGAATTGATATGTGAATTGCACAAGATACTAACAACTAACACTTTAGATAATCCGGACGCAGTAGGGAAATTGCGCACATTGGACGATATTTATGTTGGTGATGAGCGGGATGCAACAATAATACATGTTCCACCAAAAGCAAAAGAATTAGAAGATAGACTTCAAAATATTTGCGCATTTGCTAATGCAACACATGCGTCAGTTTTCATTCATCCTGTAATTAGAGGAATAATTCTTCATTTCATGCTTGCATACGATCATCCTTTTGAGGATGGAAATGGCAGAACTGCACGGGCACTATTTTACTGGTCAATGCTTAAACAAGGCTATTGGACAATGGAATTTATTTCTATATCCAGGATATTAAAATCAGCGCCAGCAAAATATACCAGAGCATATCTCTACACAGAAACAGATGATAATGATGTTACGTATTTTATTGTTCACCAACTGGAAGTAATTAATAGAGCAATAAACGATCTGCTGAAATACTTAGAGAAAAAAGCAAATGAGATTAAAACTGTTGAAAAACTAATTAATAAGTCACCTGAATTACAAAAAATATTAAATCATCGTCAGGTGGCCGTAATAAATAGAGCCTTGAAAAGGCCAGATTCCATTTTTTATGTTGAGAGTCATAGAGGTGCACATAATGTAACTTATGATACTGCTAGGACTGATATGCTTAAATTAGTAGATCTGGGCTTATTGGAAAAATCGAAAATTGGTAAGGCATTTGTCTTTACAGCTGCAAGAGATCTTAAGCGAACAATTGAAGGGTTAAAATAGAAAATGGTGAATGGAAACCTAACAAGCAAATCCAACCGACGCTGTGAACTGCGCGGCTGATTTGAAACGTTATCCCGCTTGCGACCGGATCGGCTTGGTGAGGCGGGCCCGGGGCCCTCGTATGGCGATGTGAAGAACGGTGGCAGACGTGTCGGCTTCGACAATGACTTCACACAACGGAACACGACCATCATGACCTGGAACTGCATGCATCTTGCTCGGATGCTCAAGGAGTCTGGTGGGATACCGAACGATGGCAATAACCGAAAAGCATGGGAAGCCGGAGAGCGCTTTGGCTTTGAGAACCCGGTTGAATAGCCGGGATACAAGGACGCTGCAGACCGACGCTTGATCGCTGTGGCCTTTTGCCGCCGCAAAATGTCCTCGCGATCTTGCGTGGCTGATCTCCAGCATTATATGGTAATTCGGTGAACTTAATAGCGCCACAATTAGACAGAAAAGGAGAACCCAATGCGTCTAATCTTTAGATTTTCGATTCCCGTGCAGAAAGGGAACGAGGCCGTATCTGATGGAACTTTAGCGCTGACACTCAGGGACCTCGTTGAGAAAGTTAAGCCCGAGGCAGCCTATTTTCATCTTGATGACGGGCGTCGGGCTGGCACTATTATTTTCGAGGCAACTGATCAGTTGCAAATGGCTGAAATAAATGAGCCACTATTTGCGAAATTGGACGCAAAGATAGATATTCAGCCAGCTATTAGTCTGGACGAATTGCTCGAAAAGGTTTGAGGGCATGGGCATTTCTCCACATAACAAACGCATGCAGTCGGACGCGGCAAAGTCGCACCGCTGATGCGAGGCAGTATTTGGTTTGGAACGTGAAGAGATCTGCACTCATTCTTTTTATCCTGGCTATCTGCATATTTACGCCAAATCTTATCTGGCTTGGTAATTCAACGGCACGCATAACAAATGGAGGGACAGATACAATCAATTCCGTGATAGTGCATGTTGATGATGAGGAAACCAGGCTAGGAGATCTGCTTCCCGGGGAAAGCCGGTTCATATTCCTTCCAAAATCAGGTGATGCAACATACAAGGTTAGTTATGTAGATGAAAATAATTCGCCATCTGTGTGTGAAGAGTATGTGGAGGGCGACATGTATCATATGGAAACAGTATTAGATCGCTCCCAAGGTTCAGAGTGTGAGGTCTCATTACCACTTTTTTCCGAGGTGTTAATTTTGAAGGTGATATAAAGTGACGCCATATAACAAGCCACTCCTGTCGACTGCATACGTCGCTAATGCTCCTTCGGCAGCAGCAGAGTTCAAACGTTAGCCGCCAAGGCATTACCGGGAGGCTGAATGAGTCTTTTCTACAAATTCCAGTATTTGGTTGGCATGACACCGTGGGAACAGATGCCGTCACTTCCTATCGGTGCACAGGCCGTCGCCCTCCTGGACCGGGAAGAGAGCGGCCGGGAACCACCTTACGGACGTGCGCTCGATCTTGGATGCGGTACCGGGCACTGGTCGGTTCGCCTGGCTCAACACGGGTGGGAGGTAACAGGTGTCGACATAGTGCCGAAGGCGGTGCGCAGCGCCCGTGAGCGTGTACGCAGAACAAGCATGAAGGTTCAATTCGTCGATGGAAACATCACGGCGCTGTCGGCCGCCGGCATTGGCTCCGGATTTAGCCTCTTCCTGGACTTTGGCGTCGTACATGGCCTTCCGCCCGAGCAGGTGCGCGCTGTGGCCCGTGAGGTCACGGCGGTGGCCACAGAGAAAGCCACACTGCTGATGTACGCGTTCTCTCCGGGTCACAGAGGCCCGTTGCCGCGAGGTATCAGTCGGGAAGAGATTGAACAAGCTTATGTGGGATGGACGATCACCGACGAACAGGCATTCGATTTGACCGGGGCCCCACGTTTCGTGCATAAAGCACACCCTTGCTTTTACCGACTTCGCCGCAGATGATCGTGATGGTGCGAAAGCAGGATGACTATACCGCCTCATCTGCATGGAGCTTGATTGGGAACACAGGGACGAAACAGGCCTTCCAGTATATATGCAGGTATCGCGTGAAAATATGATATTCCATTTGAATGAACATTCAGGAGATTGCACTCCAGGCTCTGAAGTATTCGTAAATACAAATGCGCTCGATAATCTTCGCAAAAAAATAACTCGAAAGGCTACAAATACAATAAGCCGGAGATCACTACCACACTATGGGGCGCGAGAGTAGTTGAGGTTGTAGATCCGTTTTCAAACAAGGTTGTTTTTAATGAGCAGAAAAACTCATAACAAATGCCTCCGGATCGACGCGGCTCTGCCGCGCGACTGAGGCGAGGCGTTATGTTTACCAGGTTAATATTTATAAAGTGACTTAAAGGTTAAGATTAAATGAACCAGATTAACTATCAATACTACAGGTCACCGTATGGAGAATTGATTGTGGGTTCATTCGAAGAGCAATTGTGTATTTGCGACTGGCGATACAGGAAAATGAGAGATCGCATAGATGATCGAATTAAAGTGGGGCTAAAATCCGGTTATATGGCCAGAAGCGACGGTGTAATTGAAGAAACTATAAAACAATTAGAGGAATATTTTAATCATAAAAGGAAGTCTTTTAGTATACCAATATTAACCGTTGGTACTGAATTCCAGAAAAAGGTGTGGAATGGCCTGGTTAAAATTCCTTTCGGTGAAACTTCAAGCTATTTAGAACTGGCTGAAAGTATTAACGATCGAAACTCCGTAAGAGCGGTGGCGAGTGCAAATGGGGCTAATGCAATATCCATAATTATTCCCTGTCACCGGGTTATCGGGAGTGATGGTAAATTAGTTGGGTACGCTGGTGGATTGCAAGCAAAAGAAAAACTGTTAAATCTGGAGAATGACTTATTTAACTGATTTCCGTTGGTGATATTCGCATACATAACAATGCCGCTGATGCATGATGTTAGCGACTGGTAAAATAATGATTGGAAAAACATTTTGGCTAAGTTTAGGTTGTGTTGCAATTGGAGTGACTGGATGGGTTCTACTGATTTCTGTTGCCATGGCATTTGAAGGCGGACATCCGCCATTATCAGCGTATGTTGCATTTCCGGTTATAGTGATTAGCGTAGTATTCAATTCAACTGGTGGAGCGATTGGATTACACGGCATCTATAGGCGAGGCAATACGTCTGTGGCAATGATAGCAACCACAATTGTGAACTTCAGCTTAGTGGCGGTTTCAGCGCTCACTTTACTTCGGATGTTGCTCTAACGAGGGCATGCAGCGGACGCCTTCGGCGCCGGTAATGCCAGCGTCAGGTGCCCGGGAAGTCGTCTTATACACGCCAGAACCTCCTGATGAAAACCAATAGCGAATCGAAGAATGCCAAAAAGAGAGCCAAAACTTTGAGTCTGGTGGCATTCGGCTTCATGAGTCTAGTGTCCCTGGTGGTGCTCTACACAGAGGGCCAACTGTCCGTCCTCGACTATCTCTTCACACTGGTATCGCCGTTCGCCCTGGGGGCTCTGACCTACTTCGTGGTGCTACATCATGATCCGACAGCCTCTGAGTGAGTTCTATTTCTATCGTTGTCGCGTATGGTGTTCCCGTGATGTGCCACCGGATCGTGGGTGCCACCTGACACAGCGCTACAGCCCGCAGCGCCACAACGCGGCCCGCAGCGGCACGGCCGGGTAGTTGGGCGGGCGAAGCATGTCAGCGATGAAGGAAAGCTTTCCTCCCCGGATCTACTGCATTCCGGCGACAAACGCCCCGGTAGTGGCAGTGTTCCGGCGAGGGCCGGCAAATTGGTCCCATGTGGGCCGCTGGGATCTTGCAGAGAGACGGTACGAGCCTGGCGCATGGCTATCGGGCCGGGTCTTTCCACGACGGTCTGATCTCTCTCCGGATGGTCGTTTTCTCTGCTACTTCGCACACAAGCCCGGCGCCACTTGGGAGCACGGTGAAGCGTACGTGGCCGTGTCAAAGCTCCCATGGCTCACGGCGTTATACGCCGTTCGGACCTGCGGAACCTGGACTCGCGGCTACTACTTCGCCGAGGTTCAAGACTCCGGGAATGCCCAGGACGCAGCCTTGCCAATTCCCTACGGATTACGCCCCATTCCCGTGGTTCAGTTTGCAAGCGAACGGCGGCGCGGCTGGTCGGAAACCGCGGACTCTCCCAACCGAGCCCCGGACGACGCATGGGACGAGCGTCGGAACGCCCGCATCCAGAAACGTCAGCCCGGTGGCAGCCACCTGCTATGTGTGGAGAGCATCGGCTGGGCCGGGGCCGCGTTCGGCGTCGATCAGGCCGTAGACGGGCTGCGTGTCAGTTACTGGCTGGAAACGAATGAGGATATTCAGCCGTTGAATCACGTCCAGTGGGCAGACTGGAGTAGGGAAGGACACCTCCTGGTCGCCACGCGCGCCGGGAAGCTCCAGAGCTGGAATCTCGATGGTGATGGCTCGGTTCTGCTGTTTGAAGAAGATCTTTCTCTTTTTGAGCCGAATCCAGCCCCAGCGCCTGCATGGGTCCAGCGGTGGTGAGGCCGTGGTGCGCCGCCGCTGAACCGGAAGGTCAGGTACTGATGAAAGCCGCGTTCCTTTCTGTCGCTCTCCTGTCCTCGGGTTTCGCATCTGCGGCGGACCAAAAGCCTGTGGCGTGCCCACCGGGCGAACCAGTCCAGTGGATCGCGGACTACTGTATGGCCAGGCTCGGGACTGACGATGAAATAGCGGCGTCAGATTGCATCTCAAAAGAAAGCGAGATCATGTTCAGGAGCAGTTGCACAGCAAAGCTTCATTTCAAACGCTCGCTTTGTGAGGTGCTTGTAAAGAGTGGCACCCGTAAAGGAACGGTCAATACTTGCGTTGACGATCCAGCATTTTTCGGCACGACCGTTCTACATGGTGGCGTCGGTGCCTGAGCGCAGGCGTCAGGTTCCAGTTGCAATGAATCGAAATCCTGCAATTCTCCTTCTTGTGGCATTACCAGTCACTGGTTGTGGGAAACAAGGTATAGAATACACACACCATGTACCCCCTCATTTTCGACGCGAACAATCTTGTGGTGCAGAATGGCCACAAAACCAAGACCCACCTGGATAGAGTCGAGCACGTTTTGACGTACTATAAAAGCAATCTTGCAAGACAACATGATCTGGCTATTGAATTTTCAGCGCCGATGGACGCCGTTTTATGTGGAATATGACACGAAGACTGAAGACCAAAAATGGGTTTGAGAACACCCAGGCAGAAATGGAACCTGACCAATCGCCCAAGCCGACGCCGGTAAGTGAAGTTATGCTGAGTACATACTTCAGTGTCGGCGCGGCCTGGCTCAACCGGTAGGCCTGTAACATCATGTCAGATCTAAATGATCCAAGAGTCCTGTTTGCTGCGGAACGAACGTTACTCGCCTGGAATCGAACAAGCATTTCACTTATGGCGTTTGGATTTGTCGTAGAGCGTTTTGGTCTGTTTATACAGATTGCCGGTCGAGATGAAATCAAGCTGTTTCAACGCCATTTTTCATTTTTTGTAGGGATGTCATTCGTTTTGTTGGCGGCATTCATGGCTATTTATTCAGTCTGGCAGCACAAACGAATATTAAAGATGATGCGGCCAGCCGAGATCCCGACTGGGTATAATTTAAATGCTGGAATGGTAGTCAACGGTATTATAGGAATTCTGGGAATAGCCTTGAGCATGTATTTAACCTACGGATTCATATAGACACTTTTGCAAGTGGAGAAAGGGCCTGATAACGGCCTCGAATTCGCGCCCTTTCAGGCCGTCGGACCGCGCAAAGAGCTGCTTTGCCCGGCCCGTTCATGCAGGACGTTATGCTATATCAACAGATCATCCGGGGGCTAAGACAAAGCTCATGGAATTATTTCAGGTTGCCTTGATCCTTGCTGCATTTCTGTGTTCGCTCGTGGCGGGCTTCCTGTTTGCTTTTGCCGTTGTGGTAATGCCTGGTATAAGAAGTTTAAACAACAGAGAGTTTATCCGGACGTTTTTATCGTGCCTGGTATCTGCTCTATTGATAGTTTTGGTATTTAGATATTGAAGGGTGCGATAGTGAATCATAGCAAGCCACGCAGCCCCATCAAACCGACGCACTCTTCAGCGCTTTGTTCGCGCGGCTTCTGGCCAACGTTGTGCGATGCAAAACAAACTGCCAGGACCTTTCCCGTGTGTATATGAAACCATCACGAATCTTGCTTTTTAACATCCTGGCTACGTGTGTTATGTATGTTGCTGGTTTTGTGGCGTTAGGCGGTTCGTATCCAACTATTGACTCGAGCGGGCAAGACATCATTCTGTGGTTTTCGGATAACGGTACGAGCGCCCGGATTTACGCCTGGACAGCGGCGTTCTTTTCGCTCGGGTTCGCCATTTTTGGCGGACAAGTCTCGGCCCTGCTTCCCAAACCGTATCGGTACATCTTTTTGACCGGAGTACTCGGGTGTGCCATTACGTCACAAGTCCAGGCCTGGTTCTGGGCGGGGTTGGCACTTCATCCTCAAGGTCTCGATCCAGCGAGCGCGCGCACGATTTTCGATATACCTGCTTACTGGGGTCCACTGGTCAACGGATCGACGACTGCCATGGCTGCAGCAGTAGTCGCTCTTGGGATTGGTGAGTCACCCATCATTCCACGCTGGCTCACGTGGTTGAGCATCATCTTCTTTCTTGAGCAAGCAATTGAGACTATCACCGTCTTTGGGCACACTGGTTTCATTGCGCCGGCTGGTACTATGAACGTGTATCTTGGAGGTCTCATCGGATTTTTATGGGTCGCGGGGATAGTCCGCTGGGCGCTCCCGCGTATTGACCCGACTGATGAACCCAAAAAGGGGGAGGTGGAGCTATGAGAGTTATCAATCCTCTCATCAATCCCTATCGCCCATCAGGCGCTGACAAGCTGCTCGCATGTGCCATGCGATACCATCCGGCAGGTCTAGTCTTTCGAAACTGGAATTTTGAGCATGAGTAGGCCGCCTAACGGGACGCTGCAGCGGACGCGGATAAGCGTGGGTTGCTTACTTTATCGTCTCGTCTGCGCCGCTGAGCCTTGTCGTTATGCCATAAAACCACCCTGGGTGCTATGCCTCTGTAATTAAACAGGAAATATACACATCTTTCTATGTACACTGAATGTGCATACACCATGGATCATGGACCATGAGCGGGACCCGAGGAAGGCGATTATGTGAGTAAACTATGTTCAGGAACATGAAGCGTCCACTTACAAAATTGTATCTTGCTCTCTCATGGTTACCTCTTGCTCTATACAGCTTCACGTCGAATTACGTGGATCACTTTGAGGGATGGGGTGCATGGGCAGCTGGAAGAACGTTGATATATCCATTATTTTTCAGTGTTGTCATGGGACTGTTTGGAATCGTTTTGACGATCTCTTCACCAGGAACAAGGAAAATGAGTTTAAGTTTGGTCTTGGCCACACTCTTAGCTGGCAGTGTTGGTTTATGGTTCTTGGGCAAGGCCATTCTATTGGAAATACAAAGGAGCTTTTGAGCATTGCAATGGTTTTATACACAGCAAATCCACAGCAAATCGCTCAAGTTGTCCGCGCTGCTACGCGCGGCAACCTGGCTTAACGTTATGTGCCTAAAACGTGATAGCAGATAGCAGATAGCAGATAGCAGATAGCAGATAGCAGATAGCAAATGTCAAAAACAACGGAAACATACTGGAATCCTCTGCTTTCGGCGAATTCTTACCGATGGAAGCCTGTTGATGGTTTGGAGACTGTGGCTGAAGAGGTTACTTTAGCCATTGATGAAGAAACGGGGGATTACTCGCGGCTAACCCGTTTCAAGCCTGGGGCTGATACTTCTTTATTTGGTGCCAAAAGTCACGACTATCCAGAAGAAATATTGATAATTGAGGGTCGGCTGTATGACGCGGCCTTTGATCGTTGGCTTGAAGCTGGAGATTATGCGAGTAGACCGCCAGGTGAAGTGCATGGCCCGTTCCAGACAGATAGCGGATGTGTTGTTTTGGAGATGTCATTCCCAAGTCAGTCGGTAGCCCGGGGCAATGCCACATAATCAGTCACTCCTGCCCTGCGTGTACAGGAAGCGCTAACAATCTGATTAACGAAACTTCGGAGGATGTGCTTTATCTTGAAATCGGCGACCGAACGCCAGGAGATGAAGTCGTATACCCGGATGATGATATTCGGGCATCACTTGTTAATGGAAAACGGGATTTTACTCATAAAGACGGGAGTCCGTATGGCTAACAACCGTTTCGAGTGCGGCGGCTTGCCATTTCGCTGCGCTCCAGGGCAAGCCGTGACCAAAGCAGAATGTTATATGCCATGAAATCTTTCGCCTTAGTGATTACATTACCCCTTGCGGCACTTGGCATTGTGTTGGCCGTGCTTGAATATATGGAATACACAGAAAGCGCAAAGTTCGCATTCGAGTCTTACGAGGAACTGGAGCGCTCCGGATTAATAGCACAAGGTTGGCTGCCACAGTACTTGCCCTCCTCGGTAACTAATATTGAAGAAAGCCACAATCCTGATACCAATCGAGTTTGGGCGACATTCAGATATCAAGCAGGTGATTCAAACTCTGTCGAATCTGCCTGCAACCGAATAGCGGAAAGCGATCTGGGTAAGAAGTTTATTTGCCCGCCGTTCAGTACGCGCACATCGACCATGGTACTGCGTAACAATGGAGAGGGTTATTACCTCAGCTATGAAAATGGCATATAACAAATCAGCCCAGTCAGACGCGCTTGCCGCGCGAGAATGGCTTCAATAGCTGGGCCTGAGCAAAGTATCTATGAGTATCGGGAAATATAGTCACCCAGTCCTTTTCTATGCGTTGGCCACCGCAGTTCCGTGGACATTCTGGTTCGCGGCTGCATACGTTAGCCAAATCACGCCCACGAACCAGTTTCTCGCTACTGCAGTAGGCGTTCTTGGCGTTATGGGCCTATTTGGGCCGATGCTGATAGCATTCTGGATGATCTGGCCGTACCCCGATCTGCGGGCTGATCTCAAGCGGCGAATCATCGGGCTCAGGGGCGTCAGGCCATTCTATCTTTTTCTCACCTGTTTCCTCATGCTTGCCAGCATCCTCCTGGCGCAGGCGATCTCGCTGCTTTTCGGCCATAGTGCCGATCAGTTCGGACTCTCGGGCATGTCGTCGTTCTCCGCCGGGATCTTCCCCGGTTGGTTCCTGCTCTTTCTCGCACCACTGGTCGAGGAACTGGCATGGCACTCCTATGGTACTGACTGCCTGCGAACGAGAATGAATCTGCTGTATACATCACTTCTTTTTGGTGCCTTCTGGATGCTATGGCACATGCCGCTTTCGTTCATCAATGGGTACTACCACAGCAATGTGGCCGAAACCGGACTTCTCTATAGTCTTAATTTTATGGTTAGCCTTGTCCCCTATGTTATCTTGATGAATTGGCTTTACTACAAAACGAACCGCAGCATACTTGTCGCGATTATCTTTCACGTTACGGCAGGTGTTTTCAATGAGATGTTTCAAACTCATCCAGACAGCAAGGTCATCCAGACCGGTCTCTTGCTCCTCGTGTCGGTCGTCGTAGTTATTAAGGAATGGGATTTCTTCTGGCAGAGAGAATATCGGGAGGGGTGACTGTTCGATAGTTGGTCCTGATGGGTTAATGCAAATCAAGGGTTTCAGAGGCGAATCCCTTCGTGCCGTATGGAATCATCGGGTCAATCCGGGGGTAGAGATAGCCGAGGTTCCTGTCTTTCCGGGTCGGGATGTCCATCCAGAATCCACGGTATACCCAATCACTCCTGCTGATCGCCTCACTCGCGGATGCTCCCCCGGTAGCGGCGGTGTTCAACCATTATGTGTAGAATCCGGAAATGTAAGGAGTAAGGAAAGAGGTATTGGTTATGGCTAGCGGTTGGGCACGTGATGGCGCTGTACAGGATCAAATTGATGCGAGTATTGAAGACGCCATAAAGCGGGTGAGAAGTAACCTCGCGACTGGTGAGAGTGCCAGGTATTGCGAGGAATGCGAGGCTGCCATCCCGGAAGAGCGAAGAGAGGCAATCCCCGGTGTCCAGCTTTGTGTTGCATGTCAATCGAGTCATGAAGAAAAGCCGGTTGACACAGGTGGTATTAATCGCCGCGGAAGTAAGGGCAGTCAGCTTAGATAAAGACGTAACGACCAGAGAGGGCGGATGCCAACACATAGCCAGGCATCAAGTACGTTTCAGCGCTGTGCGTTTCCACCGGACAGCTTCGGTGCCGGACCCCTGGTTCTAGAGTGTTCGTTAACACAAATGCGCTCGATAATATTCATAAAGAGATTGACCGGAAGGATTGCAAATACAATAAACCCGGGATGACTACAGCGCCCCGGGGTGCAGGTATATTCGAGCTTGTAGATCCGTTTTCCCACGAGGATCTTTTCAATGAACAGGAAGATACATAGCAAGCCGCACCAGTCTGACGCGCTAACGCGCGCCGCTCGATTCAGACGATATGTGTCACCCTGTCAAGGGCCCTGCACGGCTAACGGAAGAATCGACAAATGTGCAAAACCCGCTCTGGGTCATGCTTATACGGGACTGTACGCCGGATAAACGTTAGATCGCCCGGTGACAATTAAGCTTGCCGTAGAAGAACAAAGATACCTGAAAAAACTGTGAAATACAGGGAGTTATCATTGTGAATAATATTAGAGTAATCGGTCATAAAGCGCTTACGTGGACGCAGGATATTGGCCTGTTGATTGTCGCGATTTCTACGATAATTGCCGTGGGCTTCGAAATATCGTCAATGATTGATGCAAAGATTGTCACTTTGGCTGATCTTTTACTATTGTTTATCTATCTGGAAGTGCTGGCGATGGTCGCAATCTACCTCGATTCAGGAAAGCTGCCTGTCAGAATGCCTTTGTATATAGCGATTGTTGCACTCGCGCGGTATCTGATACTGGATATGAAAAATCTGGATACCTGGAGAATGCTGGGTGTTGCTGGTGCCGCTTTGCTTATCGCTATAGCTATCCTGGTCATTCGATATGGCCACACCCGGTTTCCTTACAAGGATAAAGATGGCGGCTAAAAAGTCGATCGCTGCGTTCCCTGGCATTCCCTGGCGTTCCGTCCGCGCCGCCGGGTCTGGTCTTCGGGCATTCCGGATGTGCAAATACAATGAATACAAACACAGTCTCTGAACAAAATACCGGTGAAGGGGCAACGGTAGTCATTACGCACAGAGTTCGTAACGACAAGCATGCCGACTACGAGAAATGGATCAGGGAAATTGCACCGCTTTGCAGGGCCTCTCCCGGTTATCTGGACTGGCACATCGTCCGTCCAATTAGCGGGCTGACAGAAACATTCACGGTCATAATCCGGTTCGATACAAAAGCTCATTTGCAGGAATGGATGGAGTCTTCAACGCGTGCCCGTCTGATCGAGAAGGTCAAGCCGCTGTTCGTGACGGGTGACGACTTCTTTATCAGTAGCGGACTGGATTTCTGGTTTACCCCGGCGGGTGCCAGGGCGAAGGTACCCGTACGCTGGAAGCAGTTCCTGGCTACCTGGTCTGCCATTTACCCTCTAGTGCTCGGTGTGCCGCTGGTTGTTACACCTGCGTTGCAATACCTGGGTATTCCGAACAACCGCTATCTAACCACGCTTGCGGTGACGGGTATCGTGGTCTTTTTCATGGTATACCTTGTCATGCCGCGCTATACAAAGATAATCCGGCGCTGGTTATTCGGTTGAAACAAGCTGCACCTGACAATCGTTTCCGGCTGACGGATGTGCCACGAAATTTTACGCCCGTGACGTCAAGCGCCAGATTTAAACAGGAGGAAGTGAAATGGCCCAACGATATGCTGAAATCCCGGACAAGCTGGTGAAGTTCATCGAAGAGCAGAAAATCTTTTTTGTGGGTACTGCAACGTCCGACAGCCGGGTTAATATATCTCCCAAAGGGATGGATTCATTGCGAGTGCTCGGGCCCGGCAGGGTTGCATGGCTGAATGTAACCGGAAGTAGTAATGAGACCGCTGCCCATGTCCAGGAAAGTTCCCGAATGACCATCATGTTTTGTGCTTTCCAGGGAAGCCCGATGATTCTTCGGCTTTACGGAAACGCCAGGGTAGTCCATAAAAACGATCCTGAATGGGATGAGTTGTTTTCCTTGTTCGACCCGATTCCCGGCGCCAGGCAGGTTTTCGACCTCGCAATTGACCTGGTGCAGACGTCCTGCGGTATGTCGGTCCCGATACTAGAGTATGTTGAAGACAGAGAGCAGTTGACCAGCTGGGCTGTTAAAAAAGGGGAAGAAGGCTTGAAAAAATACTGGGAAGAGAAAAACCAGGTGAGCCTTGATGGAAAACCAACCCATATTATGGGGAAAAACACCTGACGTGATCGGCCGGGCAGACTGTTCCGTGCGGTATCCGAAGGTACTTTATGGCACAAACATGGCCTCGCACTGACCAGCCGATTTGCCGCCAGTACCGGGCCCCGGGGGAAAAATGCTCATACGCCATATTCTGTTCTGGTTTGTTTTGATGATTGTTGCAATCGGCAATGGCGTCTTGAGGGAAGTGACATACGGAAGAGGCCTGTCTGAATTGATGGCTCACCAGATATCCACTGTAACAGGCATCGTGTTTACCGGTCTTGCTGTCTGGATTTTTTCCCGAGCCTGGCCTCTTGGTTCAGCTGCGCAGGCCTGGTTGACCGGCATCTCGTGGCTGCTCCTCACCGTAGGCTTTGAATTTATTTTTGGCCATTACTTTGCGGGACATTCCTGGGAAAGTCTCTTTCAGGACTACAATCTTTTGGCTGGCCGGGTCTGGGTGGTTTTTTTGGTATGGGTGGCGATGATGCCGTATATTTTCTATAAAACAGGCCATACTCAGGCTTGACTGCGCATCACATTGCTCGTTGCGCTCATTGCGTTGCCATAAGGCACCCCCGGGTTATGAGCGCCTGTCCCCCGTTAATTATTACGCAAGGAGAATACCATGAGCATAACGAATAGCCAGGCGGGAACGAATGTACATGAAATTGCCGACGGGATTTATCGCATCAACACGCCGGTTGTGTTTGAAAATGGTAACGGATTTTCGTTCAATCAGTATCTTGTTACTGACGAGGAACCGTTGTTGTTTCATACCGGACCACGCAAGATGTTTGCGCTTGTGCGTGAAGCGGTCGCGAGCGTGCTCCCGGTCGAACGGCTGCGTTATATTGCATTTTCACATGTTGAAGCAGATGAATGCGGCTCGCTCAATGAATGGCTGGCCATCGCCCCGCAGTCATCTCCGCTCTGCGGCACAATTGCAGGCATGGTTTCCATTGAGGATCTTGCGGATCGAAGCCCCCGGACCATGGCAGATGGAGAACTGCTTTCTCTTGGCAGCCATCGTGTGCGCTGGCTGGATGCGCCACACCTGCCGCACGCATGGGAGTGCGGCTTTTTGAAAGAAGAGAGTACGCAGACCTTGCTGTGCGGCGATCTGTTCACACAGGGCGGCACCGATCTGCCAGCGCTCACTGAATCGGATATTCTCGGGCCCAGTGAGGCCTTTCGTCACACAATGGATTATTTCTCGCATACGAAAAATGCTCGTAAAATGCTTGAGCGACTGGCATCAACTGAACCAGCAACCCTTGCCTGCATGCATGGTAGTGCCTGGCACGGCGATGGTGCGAAACTCTTGCGAGCCCTCGCTGACGAATTGACCTCGTAAGTCATTCTTGTTTTGACCTCGTTGGTATCCGGCTAATGTTTCAAGCGCTTCTCGCTTCTCCTGTCCAGCTGAAGCGCGGCACCGGGGTTCAGGCAAATCATTCCCGTCCGGGTTGCCGTGCCGGGCCGGGTTCAATCATTACAAGGCTAGAGCATGAATATTCCTAAACATGCATTGCTGATGTTTGCTGTTTTGTTTACGGTGTCAGCCATAGTGGATGGTTATACCGGGTGGCGCTATAACATACCAGTACAACAGCTCATGGCAGGTTGTGTCGTACGCGGTGTGATTCTTGGTCTGGGTGGGGCTGTGTTGTATTCCCTGGGTGTAAAGAAAGCATCGTATCTCCCCACAATGAAGGGTGTCGCGATTCACGGGCTGTTTTCTTATTGTTTAGCCTATGCGGCAAATACATTATTCAGACTGGCCAGTATCTCCTGGTTTTTGTTTGCGGCCCTGGTAGCTGTGTCCACCTTTGTTTCGGCGATAAGGCTAAAAAACGTGGCAGCCGGCACTGGACGTTCTGCTGACAAGTAAGGTGTGCACCTTCCTCTGCCCGCGGATGCGCTATCCGGCGCGCTTGCAGGAAATCGCTTAACAAGCTCGACCTGCGCATGGAGACTGGTCTGACACCACATGATGTTGCTGCCCTGGCTGGAATCATGTTCCTGGGGGCGCTGGTTCCGGGCGTCAGTGTACTGGCTGTATCGGCGCGGGCAGCCGCTCTTGGTTTCTCTCATGGCCTACTGACCGCCGCAGGCATAGTGGTTGGCGATATGGTGTTCATACTCATTGCCATATACGGGTTGTCGGTTCTCGCGGATTTGCTGGGTAGTTATTTTGTGCTACTGAAATATGCTGGTGGCGTCTATTTGATCTGGTTGGGGGCGGTCCTGTGGAGGTCAAAATCAAAAACAGATGGCGTCAGGGTAACTGGCGGCAACACGATGCTATCGAGTTTCCTGGCCGGTCTGCTGATAACCCTGGCGGACCAGAAAGCCGTCCTGTTTTATCTGGGTATCTTTCCCGCTTTTGTCGACCTGGCGGCACTATCTGTTACCGATACCGGCATGATTATCATCATCGCGGTGGTCGCAGTGGGCGGCCCAAAGCTGTTGTATGCATTCATGGCGGACAAGGCGGGGCTGATCCTGAAAAACGCCAGGGCAACAAGCCTGATGAATCAGGTTGCCGGGGGCATGATGATGGGTGTCGGGGTTGTTATTTTGGCGAAGGCATAACCATGTCTTCAGCCGGATGCGTTAAGATGGCGTTATGCACGGGCACTGTCTGTGTTTGAGTCGGGTCGTCACAGAATAGCTGGAGCCTGCGTGGAGATGTATGATGCAGGTGAATTGTTTACAGCGACAGACCGTAACAATCCCGATGCATTTGTATCATTTCTCTATCCGGGATTGCATGTATTATGCAACGTTATCATACGTGGTAGTTAACAATGAAAATGTCAACAAAGGCAGCCCTGTTATCAACGTTTGTGTTTCCTGGTACCGGGCACGTTCTCCTGAAGATGTATTTGCGGGGATTCGCGCTGGCTGGTGTTTCATTCGCCCTGATTTACTATGTGGCTTCAAAGACGCTGGAGTACGCATTGCAGATAGTCGAAAAAATGCAAAGTGGTGATATCCAGCCGGATATGACAACGATTACAGCAATGGCTACGAATCAATTAACTGGCACAGACGCACGACTGCTGAATATTGCTACGCTGGCATTTATCATCTGCTGGCTAATCGGAATTATCGACGCCTACAGGGCGGGCAGGGTGCGAGACAGGACAGGCTAGGGCCAGGCACGGCTTTTCCTGTTTATATGTAAAAAGCAGTGCAGGACACCGGGTGCCGAGATGCCGGTTACCGACAGTGGCTGGTGGTCAGTATAGCGGACGTAGCCTTCGATCATGTCGCTGGATCAAATACAGGCAATGATGAGAATCAATAATCAATGACAACGGTGAATGAGGCACTTGCAAGATTACGGGAAGGCAACGCGCGTTTTGTCTCTGGTGTGCGCAGTGTCGATACCTTTGTAAAGCAGATGCAAAGAGCCAGTTTTGTCGAAGGCCAGACACCTTTCGCTATTATTCTCGGCTGCTCGGATTCCCGTGTGCCAGCGGAAATCATATTCGATCAGGGTTTGGGTGATTTGTTTGTCATCCGGGTTGCAGGCAATATCGTCGCGCCCTCACAGGTCGGAAGTGTCGAGTTTGCGGCAGAATTGTTTGGAACGCCGCTTGTCGTTGTTCTGGGTCACTCAATGTGCGGTGCTGTCATAGCCACCCTTGAAGGGCTGCAGGGTCCTTCAGAAGCCAGATCATCCAATGTCTTATCGATCGTCAACCGGATTCGGCCCACGGTAGAACCCTTGCTGGCGACAGACCTTCGCAACAATCCGGAGCAATTATTAAACACGGCCATTCGGGCAAATATTCTTGCCTCGACAAACCAGCTGAGACACGGATCAGAAATACTCGAGCAGTTGATACAGAAAGGTGACCTGACCATTGTTGGCGCCGAGTACTCGCTTGAAACAGGCGAGGTCGACTTTTTTGACGGGATATAAAGCATCCGTAATGTAGTTGTTGTGACGCAGAAAAAGAACAGAAACAGTACAGAAATGGAACATCTCTTTGCCTACGGGACGTTGATGTGTGACAGCATTATGCGGGAAGTCTCCGGGTTCGACCTGCCAGTTGTGCCAGGCATCTTGAAAGGATATTGTCGGCGGTCCGTGATAGGCGAACTGTATCCGGCGATTAAGCCGTACAGGGGGGGCTGCGTTGAGGGTGTCATCTACAGGTGCGTACCCGCTTTGGCATGGGAGCGCCTGGATCGCTTCGAGGGGGAGATGTATGTACGCAAGCGGGTGCGGATTTCACTGAGCGATGGTACGGCTTTTCCTGCAGCCACCTACGTGGTGCAACCAGGGTTTGAGCATCGTCTGGGCCGGTCTGACTGGAACTTCGGCGAGTTTTTGCTTGAGGGTAAAGCCAGCTTTCAGCGGTACTATAAAGGCTATCTGTCACTTTGATCGCTGGGCTGCGTGGAGCAGTGTACGCATCAATAAGCCAGTATTGTTGCCATCCATTGAAGTATTTGGCGGGATAGCAGTGAAGATTGATACAGGTGTCAATATTGCCGGCAGCTACAAGAAAGAGGCCAGACGGCTGAAGGTAATTCTGGGGATTACACTAGTATCCCTTTTTGTGGGCCTGCTGGCGCCAATCATTACACTGAAGAAATTTGTTCTGGTTGAGAACACCTTCTCTGTCCTCGGTGGCGCGTTGGAATTGTTAAAAGAAGGGCGCTACTTCCTGTTCCTCGTGATCACCGGCTTCAGCGTGGTACTTCCATTGCTTAAAATGGGCGTTTTGTTCAGACTGCTTGGTATCAAGGCGGACAAGTCAGACAATCTGGATAAATATCTGCACTGGATGCACCTGTACGGCAAGTGGTCCATGCTGGATGTCTTTATTGTGGCGGTGCTGGTGGTCTCCGTGAAACTCGGGGTAATCGCCAGTGTAGAAGTAAGGTATGGGTTGTATGCGTTTGCAGTGGCGGTGATTTTGACAATGTACGTCACGGCAAGAGTCGTGAGCATGACGAATGATACGGGGAACAAAGAGCGGGAATAACACATACTGCCTTTTTCAGTGGCTGTGCATGACAGGAGAGGATATGGATACATATGAAAAATGGGGTTATTCACTGCTGGCGATTATTGCGATTATTTACCTGATTGCGATGTTTATCGGAATGATCACTGCATTTCCCTTTGGCCTGCTGGGTCTGCTATTCATCGCGGGTCTGGGCATCCTGATGATCAAGGTACTGAAGGAACGGCTGCAGAGTAAAGAGGACGATTATTACAACAGGGAGATAGACAAGTAATGCTGATTACAACGCAAGACGAGTTTGCGGATTACGAAATTATCGAGACGCTGGGACTGGTGCGGGGCAACACCATCAGGGCCAGGCATATTGGCAAGGATATCCTGGCGGGTCTGCGGACCATTGTTGGCGGCGAGGTTACCGAGTATACGAAGATGCTTGCTGAATCGCGGGAGCAGTCAATCGACAGGATGATTGCTGAGGCAAGATACAAGAACGCCGACGCTATCGTTGCCATGCGGTTCACCACCTCACCCGTCATGCAGGGTACGGCTGAGTTACTTGCCTACGGCACTGCGGTCAGAATACGCGCCAGACAGGCCTCGGGAGACGCTGAATAACCCGATAATTGCACAGTTCCCGTGAATGAGACTGGAGCGGGCAGGGCCAGGAGCATCGGATGAAGACAGAATTTAATGTCGGGCTGGCTCTGGGGAGCGGATCATCTCGCGGCTGGTCGCACATTGGCGTTCTAAAGGCGCTCGCCGGGCTTGGTATCATCCCGGATATCATCTGCGGAACCTCTATTGGTGCACTGGTGGGTGCCTCCTATGTAACAGGAAAAATCGAAAAACTGGAAGCGTGGGCAGGCTCGTTAACAAAGTTCGAAACAGCGAGATTGTTTGAAATCAACACCTCGCTAAATGGTTTTATCAATACAGACAGGCTGCATTATTTCCTGAATGAGAATGTGGCAGGCGACGAGGATGTCATCGAAGACCTCGAAAAGGGTTATGCGGCTGTATCGACAAACCTGGAAACCGGAAGAGAGATATGGATGACCAGGGGTTCGCTGGTTCAGGCAGTATGGGCATCGATTTCGATGCCCGGTTTGTTCCCGGCGATAAGAAATGAAAAGCGCTGGCTGGTTGACGGTGGCCTGGTCAACCCGGTGCCTGTTTCGGTATGCCGCGCCCTGGGTGCGGACATCGTCATCGCGGTGAACCTGAATGGAGGCATTGTCGGAAAACATTTCGACAAGTCAAAGAAGCCGCCAGAACAAACCAGCGGCGTGGGAGGGAAAATAGCCGAACTGGTGAAAGGTTACGCCAGTGCCTTGTTACCGACAACAGATGACGATGAGCAGCCACCCGGCATGCTGGATGCCATCGCCGGCTCTTTCAATATTACCCAGGACAGAATAACCAGAAGCCGCATGGCGGGTGATCCACCCGATATATTGCTGTCGCCAAAATTGTCGCATATCGGTCTTTTGGAGTTTTATCGTGCCAGTGAAACCATCAGGGAAGGTGAGGACTGCGTACTAAGGATGAGGTCAGAGATCGAGCACGTTCCGGGAATACGCCGGCAATGATGATCAGGTGCTGTGTGTTGTTGCACTGCCGGTCAAGTGTTGTATCCTGCCGCAGCAGACCATTGGCAACCAGGAGCTATGAATATGACGCGTAAATATCTGGAAATGCCTGATACAAACGGATACTTCGGTGAGTATGGCGGACAGATAATTCCCCCGCCGCTAATCGAGGTCATGAATGATATCAACGACGCCTATGACAAGGTCAGTCAAACGGAGTCATTTCAGGCGGAACTGCAACAACTCTACGCAGACTATGTGGGACGTCCCAGCCCCGTTTACTTTGCCAGGCGGCTGTCTGAATCAATCGGGGGGGCACGTATCTTTTTGAAACGCGAGGACCTGAATCACACGGGCGCGCACAAGATCAACCATTGTCTTGGCGAGGCACTGCTCGCCAAATATATGGGGAAAAGCAGGGTGCTGGCGGAAACAGGTGCCGGCCAGCACGGGGTGGCCCTGGCCACGGCATGTGCACTGGTTGGCATCGATTGCGAAATACATATGGGTGAAGTCGATATCGAGAAAGAGCACCCCAATGTCACCAAAATGAAAATACTGGGCTGCAGGCTGGTGCCCGTATCACGGGGCACAAGAACACTCAAGGATGCCGTCGACAGTGCCTTCGAGGAATATTTGAAAGATCCGGTGAATTCCCTGTATGCAATCGGTTCGGTTGTCGGGCCGCACCCGTTCCCGAAAATTGTCCGTGACTTTCAAAGCATCGTTGGCAGGGAAGCAAGGGCGCAATTTCTGGAAAAGGAAAACAGACTGCCCGATGTGCTCATTGCCTGTGTTGGCGGGGGCTCCAATGCCATGGGTCTGTTCACTGCCTTTCTGGGTGACGACTCGGTGAAGATGATCGGAGTGGAACCAGCCGGCAAGGGGCTGGATACAGGTGATCATGCGGCCACCCTGACGCTGGGTATCAAAGGGGCAATCCACGGTTTTGAATGTTATAACCTGCAAGACAAGGAAGGGAATCCACTGCCTGTCTATTCTATTGCCTCCGGCCTGGACTATCCCGGTGTCGGACCGCAGCATTGTTATCTGAAGGATATCAAACGTGTTGATTATGAAACCATTGATGACAAGGAATGCCTGGAAGCCTTTATGCAACTTTCTCGTCTGGAAGGAATCATACCCGCACTGGAGAGTGCGCATGCCGTTGCACATGCCATGAAGATCGCAAAGGACATGACTCGCGATGACGCAATTCTCGTTAACCTGTCAGGCCGCGGGGACAAGGATGCCGACTTTGTGGCCAGCTATCTGTCGCTTTGATGTGCATGCCATCCAGGGCTGGAAACCGGCCGGCCAGGGAAACACCTAGATGAAAACAGCCCTTGTTACCCTGTCTGTTTTAATGCTTGCCTTGATTGTCCTGTTCTTTATTCTTGGCGTGATGTCGAAATCGGGGAAGGCCCCGGGGTTGACAGAGGGCAGGCTGTCGCAATGCCCGGACAAGCCTAATTGCGTCTGTAGTGAACCGGGAAATGATGCCGGCCATTCCATTGAGCCCATCCGTATTCCCGGTAACAGCACACTGGAGCCATTGTCTGTGCTGAAACAGGTGATTCGGGATATGGGTGGCACTGTTCAGGCTGAAAGTGACGATTACCTCGCCGCCACCTTTTCATCCCCCGTCTTCGGATTCGTAGATGATCTGGAGATCAGGGTGGATGCACCGCAGAGCGTGATACACGTTCGCTCGGCATCAAGAGTCGGCCACAGTGATATGGGCGTGAACAGGAAAAGAACGGAATTGCTCGGAAAGCTGTATATAAACAAGGCTTCGGATGCTAGCCTGTCGCCTGCCGTCCCTCGATAGGGTGACGGTTCACAGCTGAGTGCCTGATATCCCCCCATGGCTCCCGCACCACCGGCGCTCCCGGGTACCTTGCGCAGGGATCTGATTAAAATGATGAAATTAACTGCAGTCATCCAGTCAATGCGGCTTCCCTTTCTGGTGTTGACACCGGTGTGTGTGTTTCTGGGTGCAAGCACCGTGATTGCAGACAACACGACAGTCAACCTGCCACTGCTGTCACTGGCACTGCTCGGGGGGGGGCTGGCGCATATCAGCGCAAATGCGCTGAATGAATATTTTGATTTCAAAAGCGGCCTGGACTTCGTAACGACGAGAACACGATTCAGTGGCGGCAGTGGATCATTGCCGCGTCATCCCGAGATGGCGGGTGCTGTTTTTGCCGTGGGTGCCGCGTCCCTTGTAGCTACCTTGCTGATTGGCATTTTTTTCGTCTGGAGGTACGGGACCGGAATCGTGCCGATTGGTCTCATTGGCCTGGTATTGGTCGTTACCTATAGCGGGTGGATAAACAGACATCCGTTGCTGTGCCTGATTGCACCCGGCCTTGGTTTTGGTTTTCTTATGGTCGTGGGTACCCAGTATGTACTGCAGGGGGAATATGCACCCTTGTCCTGGCTGATTGCCATCGTGCCTTTTTTTCTGGTTAATAATCTCCTGTTACTGAATCAATACCCTGATATTCAGGCTGACATCAGCGTCGGTCGCAACCATTTTCCGATTGCCTACGGTGTCAGTCGCAGCAATACGGGTTACGGTCTTTTTGCGCTGGCAACAGCAGCGAGCATAGTCATCTATGTCCTGGCCAGCTACTTGCCGGTGTTGAGTTTGATCGCGTTGCTGCCTATGCCGCTGGCGTTTTTCTCTTTATACGGGGCGATAAAATACGGAGAAAATATCGGTAAATTTCCGCAATACCTTGGCGCAAATGTCGCCGTAACCATACTGACACCGCTGCTGCTCGGGTTATCGATCATTATTGGCTAGCGGGATAAAAGATGAATATATGGGTGGATGCGGATGCCTGTCCTGTCGTGATCAAGGACATCCTGTTCAGAGCCGCCGAACGAACCGGTGTGCAGCTGACGCTTGTAGCCAACCAGCCGGTGCGTATACCGCCATCACGCCACATCAGGTTTATTCAGGTAGCCCCCGGCTTTGATGTCGCCGACAATGAGATCGTCAAGCGTCTCGAGGCAGGTGACCTGGTCATTACCGGAGACATTCCCCTGGCCGCGGAGGTGATCGAGAAGGGTGCGCATGCTCTCAACCCGCGCGGTGAACTCTACTCGATGGACAATATAAGGGCGCGTCTGAATATGAGGGATTTTATGGAGACACTGCGCGCCAGCGGCGTCGCGACAGGCGGGCCACCGGCGCTCAGCCAGGGAGACCGGAAAGTATTTGCGGATAACCTCGATAAATTTTTAACCCTGTACAGGAACAAGGTATAGAATCCCTTGCCCGCTCGACCCGTTTGATCAACGGCATTCACGGGGTGTAAAAATTATTATAAACACGGCATCAATAATCAGTTGCCAGCCAGTCACCGGACAACATGAGCCCGTCTCTTTCCAGGAGGCGGTACGCTACTGGCTCAAGCCGGTTTTTACCAGTTTTGGCGGGCCGTCAGGGTTTGCGGGGCTTGCTTTTGCGTGGCTTTTTCTTGCTGACCGTTTTCGGCCTGGCTTTCAGTGTGGTGCGTTTTTTTACGGCATTGCCGCCGGTATCGATGCCGTGTCTGGCCGCATTGTCAGGCCTTGCTTCCCTGAATTGCGGCGCGATATTCAACGGCTGGCCAGCTACACGGGCCTTTTTGAGGATATTAAAGGCGGCTTTGGGCATGCCTGCAGGTAAATCAACCAGGCTGTAGTCATCATAAATCGAGATGCGGCCTATGTGCTTGCTGTCAATGCCTGCTTCATTGGCGATGGCGCCGACAATGTTGCCGGGTTTGATTTTATGCAGGTGACCGACTTCAATACGACAACGTTGCATGCCGGCTTCGGGCGAAGACTCTTTTCTTGCGGGCCGCACGTCTGCCTTACGCCCCGGTTTGCTGCGCGGGGGTGGTTTTTCATCCTTGCGCCAGTCGCCAGCGGCCTTGTGTCGGGGTTTGTGCGCGATCAACAGAGGGGTATCGCCCTGTAACAGCCGGGCAAGCGCGGCAGCAATCTCCTGGGCAGGGACGTTATGCTCCTGCCGGTACTGCTCGATCAGCTGGCTGAATAGCCCCAGATCTTCATTTGCCAGGGTATCGGTAATGCGCTGCTTGAACCGTGCGATGCGCTTGTCATTGATCAGTTCCGTTGAAGGCAGATCCATGATATCGATCTTTTGCCGGGTGGCTTTTTCAATGGCGCTTAGCAGGTGTCGTTCACGCGGGGCGACAAACAGGATGGCATCACCCTGCCGACCGGCACGACCGGTACGCCCGATACGATGGACGTAGGCCTCGGTGTCATAGGGAATATCGTAATTGACTACATGGCTGATGCGTTCCACGTCGAGACCGCGTGCGGCAACATCCGTGGCGACCAGGATATCGAGCTGGCCCTTCTTTAATTGCTGGACGGTACGCTCGCGCTGGGCCTGCGGGATGTCACCATTGAGCGCCGCCGAGTCATAACCGCGTGCCTCCAGTTTTTCGGACAGCTCAAGCGTGGCGGTCTTGGTGCGCACAAAGATGAGCATGGCATCGAAGTGTTCGGCTTCCAGGATCCGGGTCAGGGCATCCAGTTTATGCACACCGCTAACCGGCCAGAAGCGCTGGCGAATGGTCTCAACGGTGGTGGTCCTGGTCTTGATGGTGATTTGTTCGGGTGCATTTAAATGCTTCTCGGCGATACGGCGTATCTGCGGCGGCATGGTGGCCGAGAACAGCGCGATCTGTCTCTCTGGCGGGGTTTGTTCGAGTATCCATTCGACATCGTCGATGAAGCCCATGCGCAGCATCTCGTCCGCTTCATCCAGTACCAGGGTCTTTAGGGAACCCAGTCGCAGGGTGCCGCGACGCATGTGATCCATGACGCGACCGGGGGTGCCCACCACCACATGCACACCGCGTTTCAGGGCATGGATTTGAGTGCGGTAATCCTGGCCACCGTACACGGGCAGCACGTGAAAGCCCTGCAGATGCCTGGCGTACTTCTGAAAGGCCTCGGCGACCTGGATCGCCAGTTCGCGTGTCGGTGCCAGCACCAGTGCCTGCGGATCTTTTTGATTCAAATCGAGAGCGGATAAAACCGGCAAGGCGAAGGCAGCCGTTTTTCCCGTGCCTGTTTGTGCCTGACCCAGTACATCCCGGCCTTGCAGCAACAGCGGGATCGTTTGAGCCTGGATGGGCGACGGGGTTTCATAGCCCACTTCATCCAGTACCTTCAGGAGGGGTTGTTGCAGCGCTAGTTGGGTAAACGCGGTTACCGTGTCGGTCGTCATGTGCTGTGCCTGAAACAGGTGGAATGCGTGGAACGGAATGGGATAGCCGGGTTGCCCGGTGTGCCCCGCGGGGTGCGTATTCGATGCAAGCCCGGCAGGGCTGCGTAGTCTAACGGCTTAGCTACCCTGATGCATGCCTTATTTAATGGCGCGATCAAGGCCCGACGGGCCGCCCGTCGGGTAAGCGCAGTGAATTATTCAGCGGAATCAACAGCCTGGACACCGGCCTCCGCCGGGTGACGCTGTATTCAGCGTCGCCTTGAGGCGCTTATGCTCCGCCGGGCCGTCCCGGTATGCAGGGAGGCCATTGGTAGTGCTGGCGGGCTATTTCCTGGCTTCGCGCTCCAGTGTTTCCTTGATGACGGCCTCCGCAACATTTTTGGGGCAGGGCATGTAGTGCAGGAATTCCATGGTGAACTGGCCGCGGCCCGAGGTCATGGTGCGCAGATCGCCGATGTAGCCGAACATCTCGCTGAGCGGGCACTCGGCCTTGATGCGCACGTTGGTAGCACCGGGTTCCTGTGATTTGATCATGCCACGGCGGCGGTTGAGATCGCCGATGACATCACCGACCTGATCTTCAGGGGTAAACACGTCTACTTTCATGATCGGTTCCATCAGCTGCGGTCCGGCCTTTGGCATGGATTGCCGATAGGCTGCGCCGGCAGCCAGTTCGTAGGCAACGGCCGATGAGTCGACCGGGTGATAGCCACCGTCCAGCAGGGTGACCCTGAAGTCGAGGCAGGGGAAGCCTGCGAGCACGCCTTTCTCCATGCTCTTCTGAAAGCCCTTGTCCACGGCTGGCCAGAATTCACGCGGCACGGTACCACCGGTGACGGCCGATTCGAAGGCGTAACCGGTACCCGGTTCGCCCGGCTCGATGACATAGTCAATTTTCGCGAACTGCCCGGAACCACCTGTCTGTTTCTTGTGCGTGTAGCTGTCTTCGATACGCTGGGTAATGGTTTCACGATAGGCCACCTGCGGCTTGCCGACGGTGACGTCGATGCCATGGGTGCGGCGCAGGATGTCGATCTTGATGTCAAGATGCAGTTCACCCATGCCCTTGAGAATGGTTTCGCCGCTGTCCTCGTCGGTCTCCATGCGAAACGACGGGTCTTCCTTGATCATCTTGCCAAGGGCAATACCCATCTTCTCGGCGGCACCCTTGTCGTTGGGTGCAACGGCAATGGAAATCACCGGGTCCGGAAATACCATCGGTTCCAGGGTGGCCGGGTCCTTGGGGTCACACAGGGTGTGCCCGGTCTGCACGTTCTTCATGCCAATGACGGCGACGATGTCACCGGCCTGCGCACCGGTGAGTTCCTCGCGGGAATTGGCGTGCATTTCCACGATACGGCCGATGCGCTCGGTCTTGCCGGTAAAGGTATTCAGCACCGTCGAACCCTTTTCCAGCTTACCCGAATAGATGCGGATAAAGGTCAGTGCGCCGAAACGGTCGTCCATAATCTTGAATGCCAGGGCGCGTAGCGGCCGGTCGGGGTCGACGATGGCAAACTTGCCGGTCTCGTTGCCTTCCAGGTCAACTTCCGGTTGCGGCGTGACCTGCGTCGGGTCCGGCAGGTAGTCAACAGTGGCATCCAGGACCAGCTGGATACCCTTGTTCTTGAAGGCCGAGCCGCAGTAGGTGGGAAAGAACTCCAGCGCGATGGTGCCTTTGCGGATGCAGCGCTTGAGGTCCTCTACAGACGGTTCGTTGCCTTCGAGGTACTGCTCGAGGATGTCGTCATCCTGTTCGACGGCGGTTTCTATCAATTTCTCGCGCCACTCCTGGATTGTCTCGGCCATGTCAGCCGGCGGCTCCTGGATTTCGTAGGCGGCGGGGTCGCCGGAGTCATCCCAGATCCACGCCTTGCGGGTCAGCAGGTCGACGACGCCCTTGAAGTCCTCTTCGATGCCGATCGGCAGCACCATCACCAGCGGTTTGGCGTCGAGCACGGTCTCGACCTGTTTGACGACACGGTAGAAATCCGCACCCATGCGGTCCAGCTTGTTGACGAAAATCACGCGTGCGACTTCGGACTCGTTGGCATAGCGCCAGTTGGTCTCGGACTGTGGCTCCACGCCGCCGGATCCACAGAACACGCCGATACCGCCGTCGAGCACCTTCAGCGAGCGGTACACTTCGATGGTGAAGTCTACGTGTCCGGGGGTATCGATAATATTCAGTCGATGGCCGTTCCACTGGCAACTGGTCGCTGCGGACTGGATGGTGATGCCGCGCTCCTGTTCCTGTGCCATGAAGTCAGTGGTGGCTTCACCATCGTGCACCTCACCGGTTTTGTGGATTTTACCCGTTAACTTCAGAATACGTTCCGTGGTGGTGGTCTTGCCGGCATCCACGTGAGCGAAGATTCCGATATTCCTGTAATGGCTTAAATCAGTCATAGTGCTGCTACTCTTTTAATAAGATAGGGTTCTGTTGTGATCAGGATTGGTGCTTGCCGCAATTCACGACTGGCGCTATCCATCCCGGTGAGACGAGGTGCGACCAGAGCCGGCGGATTATAAACCAGATTGAAAAGTTTATGTATCACAGAAACTAATGCAGGCATCAGGCCGCAAACGGGGCCTAATGTCGCCTGACAGGCATCCCATCGGGAATAATCCCGCTCTTCAGGTGTCATGGTTATAATGTGTCGATGCGCGAGCAGACAATTGACACGGATGCAGCGTTACGTGGCCTGATCCGCCTGCATGCCGGTGGCGTGCGGCATTAACCGGTTGAAGGAGCCTGCAGTTATGGAATTACACAAGCGGATCAGCTCCGCGATCACCGGCCTGCTGCTGTTAATGCCGGTCGCCCCGGCGCAGTCCGCACCGGGTTACCACCCCGGCAGTTATTATGCGGCGCATGTGATCCGTGAGGGCGGTGAGCGGCTGCCGAATGAAAATACGGAGGACGGCTATCGCTGGGAAGACTTCACCGTGGTGCGCATCATGGGTAATCGTGTCCCGGCAAAGGCCGGACATGGTCTGGAAGTGTTCGCGGATGTTTACGGGATGCCCGTGGGTCAGCCGGTTACGCTGACAGTGACTCGACCGGTAAGGACACCAACCGGTGAAACGGGCAGTCGTACCTATACGCGCACCCAGTCGCTGTATGAATCCGATTCCGAAGAGGTGCAGATCTTCAACTATACCTATTTTCTGGACGAGCCTGACGAAATGGTCACCGGTGAATGGATTATCGAATTGTCCTATGAGGATACGCTGATTCTCAGGCAGACGTTCGAGGTGTACGCCGATCCCTCGTAACCAGGTTTATCCCCGGACCTTGATCGGGGTACTGTCAATGCCCTGTTTCTTGAGTTTCTGACGCGTCCTGTCAAGTTCGTCCAGCGAGGTGAAGGGCCCCACCCGGACGCGGTGATAGGTGTCTGTGTTATTGATCGTGACCGTTTGAATGCTGGTCTGCATACCCATCATCCCCAGTTGCGCCTTGAAGCGTTCGGCCTGCTCGCCACTGCGGAAGGAGCCAACCTGCAGGAAGTAGTTACCGGCGGGTGCTGACACGGGTGCGGGCGTCCGCTGCGGTGGTGCCGTTGCCGCTGCAGCCGGTTGCCGGGGTGTCGTCTCCACGACGGGCGCGGTCACAACAGGCGCGGCCACTGGCGGCGCACTCTGTTCCAGATTCCCGGTGATTGCCTCTTCGGGGATGACGACCTCCATCTCCGGTAACAGGGTGTAGAAATCGAAGCGCGGCTTGGGTGGCGAGGGGGTTACCTCAGGGTCCTCCCTGGCGGGCTCGACTGCCGTCTCCTGGCGGGTCGAGGCCGGTGGTGGCAGGGTCTCCTGTACATAGACCGGTTCATGCGGCGTGGACTGCGACTTGATGTAGACCAGGAAGGCGACAAACAGGCCGATCAGCAGGCCGGCGAAGACGCCGACCCAGGGTGACAGCGCGGGTCGGCGTCTGCGCCGCTCGACCCTGTTTTTGTAGTCGCGCGGCATTACATTGTGTCCGGGGCGGAAACACCCAGTAGACCGAGGCCATTGGCAATGACCTGCCGGGTTGCCTCGATCAGATTGAGGCGTGCATTGCGGACCCTGGCATCATCGACCAGGAAGGTGTGTGCGTTGTAGTAGGTATGGAAATCGTTGGCCAGTTCGCGCAGATAGTGCGTCAACTGGTGTGGCTCATGGTTAATGGCCGCCATTTCCAGGACCTCGGGGTAACGCGACAGACTGATGATCAGATCCTGTTCATGACTCTCTGTCAGGATTGACAGTGCCTCACTGCCGGCGGCCCGGTCCCAGCTGATGTGCTTTTCCTGCAGCTGGCGGAACACGCTCCTGACCCGTGCGTGTGCGTACTGGATGTAATAGACGGGATTGTCATTTGACTGAGACCTGGCAAGATCGAGGTCGAAATCCATGTGCTGTTCACATTTGCGCATGACATAGAAAAATCGTGCGGCGTCGTTGCCGACTTCGCGGCGCAGTTCGCGCAGCGTGACGAACTCACCGGAGCGCGTCGACATCTGTACCTTCTCGCCGCCGCGATAGAGGATGGCGAACTGCACCAGCAGTACATCCAGCCGGTCCGGGTCATCACCGAGAGCCTTGAGGGCGGCCTTTACCCGTGGCACGTAGCCGTGGTGGTCGGCGCCCCAGACATCGATGACACGGTCATAGCCGCGTTCCAGTTTGTTCGCATGGTAGGCGATGTCCGAGGCAAAGTAGGTACTCTGGCCATTGTCACGCACGATCACGCGGTCCTTCTCGTCACCAAAGTTTGTGGACATGAACCACAGGGCGCCGTTCTTCTCGTAGACGTGCCCGCGCTGCTGCAGCCGTTCAATCGCGGTTTCGACGGCCTTGTTATCGGACAGGGAACGTTCCGAGAACCATTCGTCGTAGTGCACACCAAACGCTTCCAGGTCCTGGCGAATATTGGCCAGGATGGCGTTCAGGCCTTCATCAAAGACCCGCCGGTAGCGTGTCTGCCCCAGCAGCGTGCGGATGCCTTCGATGAGGCCGTCAATGTGTGCTTCCTTGTCACCACCGGCCGGTTCATCGGGTGGCACATCCCGGAAGACGTCAGTCACCGGGTATTGCAGTGCCTCGCCGTGTTCTCGGTGCAGGCTGGCGGCAATATCCCATACATAGTCGCCCTGGTAACCGTTGACGGGAAAGCTGACGGTTGCGCCGCACAGGTCGAGATAGCGCAGGTAGACACTGGCGGCAAGGATATCCATCTGCCGACCGGCATCGTTGACGTAATACTCGCGGTGCACGTTGTAACCGATGGCAGCGAGCAGGTCGGCCACTGCGGCGCCATAGGCCGCACCGCGACCGTGACCCACATGCAGCGGTCCGGTCGGGTTGGCGGAGACGAACTCGACCTGTATGCGGCGCTGCTTGCCGTGTTCGCTGCGACCGTAGAGCTCGGCCTGGGCGAGGATGTCATCGATGACGGAATGCCAGGCCTCGTTGCCCAGGAAGAAATTAATGAATCCCGGGCCGGCGATTTCTATCTTTTCAAGCTGTTCATCGGGGTTAATGGCCGCGACCAGCTGTGCCGCAATATCGCGTGGTTTGCAGCGCGCCGGTTTCGCCAGCAGCAATGCCAGGTTGCTGGCGTAGTCACCGTGTGTGCGATCGCGGGTGCGTTCGATCATCACCTCGGGCGTGAGCCCGGTTGGCAGCATACCGTCAGTCTGCAGTCTGCACACGGCATCGGTGAGAAGTTTTGCGAGTCGTGTTTTCAAATGAATAAACGAAATGTCATGCAGGAGCGCCGTCCCCGGCGCGATTCCGGGCAGGATAAAAATAATCGCGTCGGGGACGGCGCTCCTGCAGGTGCATTATCCAGTGTCCGGTCACTCGTTCGGTGTGAACGGGCCGCCTATTATCCCGCTCGCCCGCCATCTTGCAACTTCAATGGCTGCCTAGTAGGTATCTGCCGGGTCGACGTCCACCGACCAGCGTACCCGGCGCGCCTCTTTTGCCGTTTCCAGCTGCCTGACGAGGTTGCTCAGCAAACGCTGCAACTCGCCGCGTTGTGCTGACTGCAGCACCAACTGGGCGCGATAGCGCCCGGCTCGGCGTTCCATGGTCGCCGGTACCGGCCCCCACGTTTCGACCGAGCGGATACCGGTCGCGCGTATGCGTGCGGCGACCGAGGCCAGAAAGTCCATAGCGGTGCTGGCGGCCGGGGCCTCTGCACGCAGCAGGGCCATGCTGGTGAGCGGGGGCATTTGCGCCGCCTTGCGCTCGGCAAGGGCCGCCTGGGCGAACGCCGTGTAGCCCTGGTTGATCAGCAGCTGCAATAACGGGTGATCCGGATAGCCGGTCTGGATGATGACCTCGCCGGGGCGCTCATGGCGACCGGCCCGTCCTGCCACCTGCACAATCAGCTGTGCCATGCGCTCGCTGGCGCGGAAATCGGTGCTGAACAGGCCGTGATCGGCGTCGAGGATGCCGACCAGCGTGACATTCGGGAAGTGGTGCCCCTTGGCAAGCATCTGGGTACCGAGCAGCAGACGGCCTTCGCCACGGCGTGCCTGCTGCAGCAGCCGGTCCAGTTCGCCCTTGCGGCGGGTGGTATCGCGGTCGATGCGTACCCGGCTGATGTCCGGAAAATGTCTCTCCAGTGCCTCTTCGACGCGTTCCGTGCCCTGACCCTGGGGATGCAGGTCGCTGCCCTTGCACTCCGGGCAGGTGCGATCAACCGCGCGCTGGCTGCCGCAATGGTGGCAGTGTAGCCGCTGGTCCTGCTGGTGCCAGGTCATACGGGCATCGCAGCGCCGGCACTCGGCGATCCAGTTGCAGTCATAGCACATCAGGGTCGGTGCGTAGCCGCGACGGTTCAGGAACAACAGTACCTGGTCGCCGGCATCGAGATGCTGGCGTATACGTTGCAGCAGCGGTAGCGACAGCCCATCCTCCAGTGCCAGCTTGCGGACATCCAGTAGCTGGAATGTCGGCTGGATTGCCACGCCGGTGCGTTCCGGCAGCTCCAGCTGCCGGTAGCGGGCCTGTTCCACATTCAGCAGGCTTTCCAGCGACGGCGTCGCAGAACCGAGCACCACCGGTATGTCCAGTTGACGCGCTCGCCAGACGGCCAGATCACGGGCTGAATAGCGGAAGCCGTCCTGCTGCTTTAGCGAGGCATCGTGTTCCTCGTCGACGACAATCAGGCCTGGTCGGGCCATGGGTGTGAAGATTGCCGAGCGGGTACCAATGATGATGGGTGCCTCGCCTGTGCGTGCCTGTCGCCAGGCCGCGAGCCGCTCATGGTCACTGAGTCCCGAGTGTAGCAGCGCCAGTGGTACCTGAAAGCGTCGCTGAAAGCGTGCCAGCAGCTGCGGTGTCAGACCGATCTCGGGTACCAGCAGCAGTGCCTGTTGCTGGCGTGCCAGCACGGTTGCTATCAGTTCCAGGTATACCTCGGTCTTGCCGCTGGCGGTGACACCGGCGAGCAGGAAGGCCGTGAAGCGGCCAAGCTGTGCGCGGATGGCTTCGGTTGCCCGCTGCTGGTCCGGGTTCAGCGTGTGAACCGAGGGTATAACCGCCTGCACCGCTGGCAATCCGTAGTGTATCCCGCACAGGTTACAGGTCTCAATCCAGCCCTTGTCAGCGAGGGTACGCAGCACGCTGGCCGGTGCATCAATGACACTGCGTGGCATGCCCTGCTGATGCGTGCTCAGCAAGTCGATCACCCGTGCCTGGCGCGTTGCATGGCTGAGCGTTGTCGTCTCGATGGCCTTGCCGGCAGCGGTCAGTCGCCAGCCCGTTGCGTCGGCGGCTGCCGGTTGCTGACCGCGGCGCAGCAGGGCCGGCATGGCCGCACTAAAGGCTTCGCCGACGGGGTAGTGGTAGTAGTCGCTGGCCCATTGCACCATGGCCAGTACATCACGGCTGATCACCGGTGTGTCGTCGAGTACCTGCAGGGCATGCTTGAGCTTTTTTGCGTCGATGGAGGATTCGCGGCTGAGCGCAAGCAAAACACCGATGGCAGTGCGCCGTCCAAACGGTATGCGCAGTCGCACACCCGGCTGCAATGCCGCCGCATTAACACCGACGGGTTGCAGGTAGTCAAATCTGCGGTATAACGGTGACGGAACGGCTATTTGCAGGATGAGCGTGTTCGCGTTCACGGCGGGGTGGTGTCCTTCAGGAAAAACAAGCGAGTTTAGCGTCCAAGGTTAATTCTTCTCATTACCAAACCAGGCTAAGCCCTTAATCTAATTAGGGGCCGGTTGTTATCCACAAAAACTGTGGATAACTTTGTGGATGAAATGGGGTAAAGTGCCTTAAATCCCTATATTTTAAGTGCTGTTGTCAAATTGGTCTTTTTTTATCCACAATATATATTTCATTTAAAACAATTAATTACAGTTAATAATAAGTTTCTAATGTACCCTTTGCGCGACTATGTTGTAAAAAAACATCAACTGCGATCGGGCTGTGCATAAGCCCGATCTTCCGGTGTGCATCCGGGATAATTTGCAACCCTGTTTTTGCAGTGTTTTTGGCCCGTTCAGCGTGATTTGGTGCCCGAATATCGCCAGTGACAGCACGGCCCGGCGACGTGGTGGTCGCCATCATAACACCGGGGGTGTTCGCGGAAAGGTTCAGTGAGACAGAAAGAAAATACGCCTCGTCCTTGAGGCGTCTGGTGGCGTACGGAGGGAGGAGTAAAAAAACGCCACTGGGTTCAGGCTATCGAAGGGTCCGCCGTGCGGCTATTGCACTGAAGTACAAGGCTGGCTCCGGTATCCTGCCAGACCGGTAATCACGGCCATGTGTGGTAGCCAGCGCGCCTGCCGCTGGCAGCTGACTCAAAGCTCTTTTATTGCCTCGATCAGCTCACCCACCATGGCCTGGCCGTCGCCATAGAGCATACGGGTGTTGTCACCATAGAACAGTGCGTTCTCGACACCGGAAAACCCCTTGCCCTGTCCGCGCTTGATGACGATGACATTCTTCGCCTGGTCGGCGTTAAGGATGGGCATGCCGTAGATCGGGCTGTCAGGACTGGTGCGTGCCGACGGGTTGACCACGTCGTTGGCGCCGATCACCAGTGCAACATCGGTTTGCGGAAAGGCGGAATTGATCTCGTCAAGATCGTAGAGGCGGTCATAAGGGACGTTGGCCTCGGCCAGCAGTACGTTCATGTGGCCGGGCATACGACCGGCTACCGGGTGAATGGCGAACTTCACGTCGACGCCGCGTGCCAGCAGCATTTCCATCAATTCATGTATCTTGTGCTGTGCCTGCGCAACGGCCATGCCATAACCGGGAATGATAATCACACGCTCGGCGAAGGCCATCATGACGCCGGCATCGACGGCATCGATGGGCTTCAAACTGCCTTCCACGCTGTCCGATCCGGCAGCGTCGCTGCTGCCGAATGAACTGAACAGCACATTGCCGAGTGAACGATTCATCGCCCTGGCCATCAACTGGGTCAGCAACGTACCGGCAGACCCGACTACGGTACCGGCGATAATCATGGCGGCATTGTTGAGTACGAAGCCCTCGAAGGCAACGGCCAGTCCGGTGAGGGCATTGAACAGTGAAATTACCACCGGCATGTCCGCACCGCCAATCGGCAGTGCCATAAACAGGCCGTACGCAAGCGCTGCGGCGAAAAAGATCAGGATAATACTGCCAGTAAATTCACCCTGGATAACCAGCGCTGCACCAAAACCGAGCGCGACCAGGAACACGGCGATATTGAACAGCTGTTGACCGGGGAAGCGCATCGGCCTGCGAATCAAGCCCTGCAGTTTTGCAAAGGCAACCATTGAACCCGAAAAGGATACCGAGCCGATCAGGGCGCCCAGTACCGCCAGTGTGAGAAAGGTCTGGGAGTGAAACTCGCCCTTGAGCAGTTCCACGGCGGCAATGGCCCCCGCGGCGCCACCACCCATACCGTTGTAGAGCGCGATCATTTGCGGCATGTCGGTCATGGCGACCTTTTTGCCCGACCAGAAGGCGGCCACGCCACCGACAAAGATGGCGGTCGTCATCAGCAGGTAATTGTGCATACCCGGTTCGAGGAAGGTGATCAGCGTGGCCACCAGCATGCCGATGCCGGCCCAGAAAATGCCGTCACGCGCGGTGACCGGCGAACTCATGCGCTTGAGTCCGAAGATAAACAGGAATGCCGCGATGAAGTAGCTGATCTGAATGAGGTTATGCATCATTTGCTGCCTTTGCTGCTCTTGAACATTTCCAGCATGCGCTCGGTGACGACATACCCTCCCACGGCGTTGCCGGCGGCAAGCACGACACCGATAAAGCCGACCAGCTGTTCCAGTGGTCCCTGTGCGTGCCCAAGGGCAACCATGGCACCCACCAGCACGATACCGTGGACGAAGTTGGAGCCGGACATCAACGGCGTATGCAGTATCACCGGTACGCGGCCAATGATTTCATAACCGGCAACCGCGGCCAGCATGAAGATATAGAGTGCGGTCATTCCTTCGATCATGAGGCCTCTCCTTCGAGCTGCGCGCGCGTGGGTGCATGCCGGATTTCGCCCTCGTGGGTCAGCACACTACCGGCGAACACCTCGTCCTCCCAGTCCGGTACCAGCTTGCCGTCGCTGATCATCGGGCTCATAAAGTTGAGCAGGTTTTTCGCATACATTTCGCTGGCGTGGACGGCCAGCATGCTGGGTACATTGAGCGGACCGACGATGCAGACGCCATTATGCTCGACGTCCTCACCCGCGCGGGTGAGTTCACAGTTGCCGCCGCCTTCGGCGGCGAGGTCGATGATCACCGAGCCGGGTTTCATGGCCTCGACCATGGATGCCGGGATGACCACTGGTGCGGCTCTGCCGGGCAGCGCCGCCGTACAGATAACGACGTTGGCGGCGGCGATATGCTCTGCGAGGACGGCCTGTTGCTGCTGTTTTTCTTCCTCCGTGAGTTCACGGGCATAGCCGCCACTGCCCTCGGCTGCGACGTCGATATCGATAAAACGGGCACCCAGTGATTCCACCTGTTCCTTGGTGGCGGCGCGCACATCGTAGCCCTCGACGATCGCACCAAGACGCCGTGCGGTGGCAATCGCCTGCAGGCCGGCGACGCCGGCACCGATGACAACCACCTTCGAGGGGCGGATGGTGCCGGCTGCCGTGGTCAGCATGGGGAAAAAGCGCCCGGAGCGCTCGGCGGCCATGATCACTGCCTTGTAACCGGCGGCCGCGGCCTGTGACGACAGCGCGTCCATACTCTGGGCGCGTGAAATACGGGGTACCAGTTCCATGGCAAAGCTGGTGATATTGCGTTCCTTGAGGCGTGCAACGTGCTCGAGCCTCTGATAGGGCAGCAGCATACCGACGAGGATGCTGCCCTCGCGTAACCGGTCGATCAGTTCCAGTGCGGGTGGCTGGACGGTCAGGACGATGTCGGCCCCGCCATAGAGGCTGCTGGCATCGCTGACGATGCGTGCAGACGCGTAGGCGCTATCGGGATAATGGGCTGCGTTGCCGGCGCCCGTTTCGACAAGTACCTCGATATCGAGCTTCGCCATCTTCTGGCTGACTTCGGGAACCAGGGCGACGCGGCGTTCACCAGGGAAGTTTTCTTTGGGTACAGCCACGCGTATCGGCATATAAGCCTCCGATGCGACTTGTCGTGCCGTTAGCCCGGGGCAAGTAACATTGACAGGTTGATGATGGATTGCAGTGTGTTTAGCGCTGGGGATATTAGCCTAAAGCCTTGCGCAAGGACAAGACTCGACAGCGATAATACAGGCATTCGCCGCCCCTGACGGGAGCAGGTGCATGGCGCCCAATGAATGCACGGACCATTCGTGAGCTGCTGCATCGACATGGCAATGGCAGGCATGCGGTCAGCAACGTGATGCGGTGTGTGCGTTCTCTGGCACACCATTTGGCAACATGATAGTCTCTGTGCAGTTTAATTACCTGCCCGCTGTGCTGACTGGCATCTGGCAGGAGGCAACGCCAAGGGTGTTGTAATGATCGACTTGAACCAGCAGGTTCTGAGAACAGATGTCTCGGGTATGCCGATCGAATGGGTTGGTTACCAGGATGCCGTGCGTCTCTATCATCTGCAGCAGGTGGCCTACACCTGCGGCACCCTGCTGTACCGGATCCATGGTGGTGTATCGGCCAGCACCGGCCGGCGCAGCATCATCGATGTGAATTCCATCATTGCCACCTACGGGCGCAACCATGCCCTCAGCAAGTTTCGTGAGCGCTATTCGCCACCCCTGAACAACCCGGCGCTGTTCAAGCGCGATTCACATGTGTGCCTCTACTGTGGGGAGCACTTTCGCCATCCCGAGCTCTCGCGGGATCACGTGACGCCGGTTATACAGGGCGGGCAGGACACCTGGAGCAACGTGGTAACTGCCTGCCGGCGCTGCAATAACCACAAGGCCGGGCGTACACCGGAGCAGGCCGGCATGCAGTTGCTGGCAGTGCCCTTTGTGCCTACGCATGCCGAGTATATCTATCTGCAGGGCCGGCGCGTGCTAGCCGACCAGATGGAGTTCCTGCGTGCGCACTTCCCGCGCAGCAGTCCGCTGCACGAACGCATTGCGCTGACCGTGTGATTGCTGGCCTTCGGTCGTGGTAACAGCCGTTGCCATTGCGGGGCTGAATCAGTAACCGCCACCGGAAATTGCATGTCATTGTGGGGACACATTGCCGCTGATCTTGCCGCTGCCACCGGTCAGCGGTGCGTCCTCGAGCAGCAGGGTGCGGTCAGCGGCGGCTGCATCAATGAAGCGCAGCGGGTTCGATTTGGTGAGACGGACTTCTTTGTAAAGCTCACCAGCGCCAGTCGCGTCGATATGTTCATGGCGGAATTCGACGGTCTGAATGAACTGCGGCAGTGTACGACACTGCGCTTCCCGGTACCGCTGTGCTGTGGCAGTGATGAGCACTCCGCCTGGCTGGTCATGGAGCATCTGTCACTGGGTGGCCGCGGAGATCCGGTAGCGCTGGCTGCAGGTCTGGCGGCCATGCACCGTATTTGCCGTGATGAATATGGCTGGTTCCGGTCAAACACAATTGGTGCAACCCCGCAGGAAAATACCCCCTCCGGGGACTGGATCGAGTTCTGGCAGTTGCATCGTTTGCAGTTCCAGCTGGACCTGGCAGCGCACAACGGTGCTACGGGACGGCTCCTCTCGCTGGGTGAGAAACTGCTGGAGGTGTTCCCGGCGCTGTTTGCCAGTTATACGCCCAGGGCCTCCCTGCTGCATGGTGATCTGTGGTCGGGAAATTATGCCTTCACCCGGACAGGTGAACCGGCCCTGTTTGACCCGGCCGTGTATTACGGTGACCGCGAGGCCGATCTCGCCATGACGGAATTGTTTGGTGGTTTCGGGCCGGATTTCTATGCTGCCTACAACGACGCCTGGCCGCTCGACAGTGGCTACTCAAATCGCAAGACCCTATATAACCTGTACCATATCCTGAACCATTTCAACATGTTTGGTGGCGGCTATGCCGGTCAGGCCCAGCAGATGATGGATGCGCTGTTGAGTGAGTTGCGCTAGAAATCAATTCAATGGTTTTGTCTATATATTGTGGAGCGGCGTCCCCGCCGTGATTGACCTCGATTATGACGGGCATTCAGAAATCGTGCCAGGGACGGTGCTCCTACCGGGTGTTTCTACTGATGGTACTGCGCACTCAGGTCATGCACGGCATCCACCAGTACCGCGGCATGCTCCGGCTCAACGTCCGGGGTGATGCCATGCCCGAGGTTGAACACATGCCCCGAACCCTTGCCGAATTCGGCCAGCACGTGGGCGACTTTTTCTCGAATCACCGCGGGTGTTGCGTAGAGCACGGCCGGATCGAGGTTGCCCTGCAAGGCGACACGGTCACCGACGCGTTTGCGGGCCATCGCCAGGTCGGTGGACCAGTCCAGCCCGAGTGCGTCCGTACCGGTGTCCGCCATGATTTCCAGCCACTGGCAGCCGCCCTTGGTGAACAGCACCACGGGAACCTGCAGGCCGTCTGCTTCACGCGTCAGGCCGGCAATGATCTTCTGCATGTATTGCAGCGAGAAGTCGCGGTAATCTTCGGGTGTCAGCACACCACCCCAGGTGTCAAAGATCATCACGGCCTGGGCACCGGCGGCAATCTGTGCGTTCAGGTAATTGCTGACTGATGCTGCCACGGTTTCCAGCAAGCGGTGCAGCAAGCGCGGTTCGCTGTACAGCATGCCTTTGACATGCGAGAAGGTCTTGGTTGAACTGCCCTCGACCATGTAGGTGGCCAGTGTCCAGGGGCTGCCGGAGAATCCTATCAGCGGCAGGCGATTGTCGAGCGAGCGTCGTATCAGGCGCACCGCATCCATGACATAACGCAGCTCGGTCTCCGGGTCGGGAACGCCCAGTGCGTTGACATCGGCTGTCGAGCGCAGCGGTTTTTTAAAACGCGGTCCTTCACCTTCCTCGAAGTACAGGCCGAGTCCCATGGCATCGGGGATGGTGAGGATATCAGAGAACAGGATGGCGGCATCGAGCGGAAATCGTTCGATTGGTTGCAGCGTGACCTCGCAGGCGAGTTCCGGGTTGGTGCACAGGGCCATGAAGCTGCCGGCCTGCTTGCGTACCCTGAGGTATTCCGGCAGGTAGCGGCCCGCCTGGCGCATCATCCATACGGGTGTGACGTCTACCGGTTGGCGCAGCAGGGCGCGGATGAGTCTGTCATTCTGGAGTGGTTGCATGGTGGGTATTGTATGCGGGGCAGGGTGTTTTCGTAAGTAGCGATATTTATTGTCTGGGTCGTCTTTGTTGATTGGGGATTGCTTCTATACATTTATTTCGCCCTGAAGGGCGAGGTACTTTTCTTTGCTCCGCCAAAGAAAAGTACCCAAAAGAAAGGCGCTCCCGGAGGCTTGCCCGCTGCGCGGGTACCCTGCGCTTCTCGTGAAAACCGGCGCTCGCGCAACTCGCTGCGCTCAAACAGGGCGCGAGCTTG
>Ga0210101_1000036_pt1 | contig 45989 bp, 36 predicted proteins | sample Muzzi_PWC_D1_FD_185534 | JGI IMG/M metagenome (GOLD analysis project Ga0210101, IMG submission 185534) | Wetland microbial communities from San Francisco Bay, California, USA, that impact long-term carbon sequestration - Muzzi_PWC_D1 (SPAdes) | ecosystem: Environmental > Aquatic > Marine >... | reverse complement strand
GGCGAGGTACTTTTCTTTGCTCCGCCAAAGAAAAGTACCCAAAAGAAAGGCGCTCCCGGAGGCTTGCCCGCTACGCGGGTTCCCTGCGCTTCTCGTGAAAACCGGCGCTCGCGCAACTCGCTGCGCTCAAACAGGGCGCGAGCTTGCTCCGGTTTTCCCTGCGATGCTCGGCAGCGCCAGACGGGTCAAGGTCAACACCCAAAATATCCACCCGGTTCCCGTCTGCACTCACCGAGTACCGCAGCCCGTCCGGGACCAAGGCGCGCACCCTGTTTGAGGCAGGTTTACCTGCCGAGTTGTGCGCGCCCCCGGACGGGCGAGGAACGCAGGGCATCGGCGCAGCCGATGAGTGCACCGGGTCGCCCTTCTCTTTGGATACTTTCTCTTGGGCGCCCAAGAGAAAGTATCTCGCCCGAACGGGCGAAACAAGAAGATAAAAGAAGCACCCTGCCCGAATAGGCGGAACCAGCAAGTCGAAAGGGATACCCACCCTTACAATCGCGCATGCGATGTCCATAGACGGCCCTTGTTCCCCTGATCGCGCCGGGGACGGTGCGCCTACCCCGGGGACATCTCCGTAAGAGCCGATTTTTATACCCGGCGATCAATCGGATGCCTTCACAGCTATGAAACTCAATAGAAGAAAACGGGCGCCGCAGCGCCCGTTTTCACTGGCTCGCCAAAAAGGACTACAGGTTATAGCCCGCCTCGTCGTGCAGCACGATATCCAGACCCTGGGTCTCTTCATCCCCGCTGACACGCAGACCAATGACGGCATCGACCAGCTTGAGGATAAGCCAGGTGAGCACACCGCAATAGATAAAGGTCACGGCCACACCGACAAACTGCACCCACACCTGGCTGCCCATGCTCATACCCTCGGCAAAACCGGCCCCGCCGAGGATGCCGACAAACACACCGGCAAACAGGGTACCCATGATGCCACCCATACCATGCACCGGGAACACGTCGAGGGAGTCATCGACCTTCAGCGTGTGCTTGAAGAACGCCGTGACACTGTAGCAAACCACGCCGGCGGTCAAACCGATGATCAACGCGCCGGCCGGACCGACAAAACCCGATGCCGGAGTGATGGTACCGAGGCCCGCCACCATACCGGTGACAATACCCAGCACGCTCGGCTTGCCATGGCGAATCCACTCCATCGTCATCCATGCCAGGGATCCGGCGGCCGCACTGATATGCGTCACCAGCATCGCCATGCCGGCATCGCCATTGGCGGCCAGCGCACTGCCGGCGTTGAAGCCGAACCAGCCCACCCACAGCATGCCGGCACCTGCCACGGTCATGGTGAGATTATGCGGCGGCATCTGCGTCTTGCTGAAGCCCTTGCGCGGCCCCAGTACCAGCGCGGCCACCAGCGCCGCGACACCGGCATTGATGTGCACCACGGTGCCGCCGGCAAAATCCAGCAACCCCATGTCCTGCAGCCAGCCACCGCCCCACACCCAGTGAGTCACCGGCGCATACACCAGCACCAGCCAGATGGCCGAAAACCACAGCATGGCGGAAAATTTCATGCGCTCGGCAAAGGCGCCGACAATCAGCGCCGGCGTAATGATGGCGAAAGTCATCTGGAACATGGAGAACACGGTTTCCGGAATGGTTCCGACCAGGCTGTCGCGGCTGATCCCGCCATGCAGCAACTGGTCGAAGCCGCCGATCCACTGGTTCATGCTGCCGCCATCGCCAAACGCCAGACCGTAAACGAATACCAGCCATAGCACCGAGACCATGCAGGTAATGGCAAAGCACTGCATCAAGACCGACAGCACGTTCTTGCTGCGCACCAGGCCGCCATAAAACAGTGACAGGCCCGGGATGGTCATGAACAGCACCAGTGCCGTGGACGTCAGTATCCATGCCGTGTCGGCACCATTCAATTCATCCGCCAGTGCAAGCGATGGCAGCAGGCCGGTCAGAAACACGGCCAGCTTGCCTTTCGGGTTTTGAAGGCTCATCAAGGATCTCCGGGGTTATTGTATTTCAGGACTTCTGGCTAGAGGGCGTCCGGGCCGGTCTCGCCGGTACGGATACGGATGGTCTGCTCCAGGTTGCTGACGAAGATCTTGCCGTCGCCAATCTTGCCGGTATTGGCAGAATTCCTGATGGCATCAATCACCTGCTCCGCCTTGTCGGCCTCAATCCCGATTTCAATCTTGACCTTGGGCAGAAAGTCCACCACGTACTCGGCGCCGCGGTACAGTTCCGTATGCCCCTTCTGGCGACCAAACCCCTTCACCTCGGTCACGGTAATGCCCTGCACACCAATTTCGTGCAAGGCCTCGCGTACATCCTCGAGTTTGAAGGGTTTGATAATGGCTGTTATTAATTTCATCGGTTTCCTCCAGTTAAACAGGACATCCCTGCTTCGGCTCGGGATCATACCAAAGGATGCATCGGAATGGTGCTGGTGGTTGTGTATCCAACATCCGCGCAGATGTCACCAAAAAAAACGGGCGCCGAAGCGCCCGTAAATTACCAGGATTATGTTTTAAAGAAGAATTACTTGCCGGAACCCTGCGAGCCCACAAATTCCGGGTAGGCTTCCAGGCCACATTCGGACAAGTCGACACCCGCGTATTCTTCCTCTTCGGTGACACGGATACCGATGACCATCTTGATGACGAACCAGGTCACCAGGCTGGCAACGAAGGTCCAGGCAAAGATCACACCCAAACCCGTCAGCTGTGCGACCAGTGTGGAGTCTTCATTGGACAGGGTCACCGCCAGCAGGCCCCACATGCCGACGACACCGTGGACCGAGATGGCACCGACCGGATCATCCAGCTTCATCTTGTCGAGCGAGATAATCGCGAACACCACGAGTACACCACCGACAGCACCGATCATGGTCGCCAGCACTGGCGTCGGGGTCAGCGGTTCGGCGGTAATGGCCACCAGGCCAGCCAGTGCGCCGTTCAGCGCCATGGTCAGATCCGTCTTGCCGAACAGCAGGCGTGCAGTGATCATTGCCGCAATCACGCCACCGGCTGCCGCCATGTTGGTGTTGACGAACACCAGGGCAACGGCATTGGCCTCGGCCACGTTGGAAATGATCAACTCGGATCCGCCGTTGAAGCCGAACCAGCCCATCCACAGAATGAAGGTGCCCAGCGTCGCCAGCGGCATGTTCGCACCCGGGATCGGGCTGATGCTGCCATCAGGACGGTACTTGCCCTTGCGAGCGCCGAGCAGCAGGACACCGGCGAAGGCCGCAGTCGCGCCACACAGGTGCACCACACCGGAACCGGCGAAGTCCAGGAAGCCGAGCGCATCCAGCGCACCGCCGCCCCATTTCCAGTAACCCTGCATCGGGTAGATGAAACCGGTCATCACCACCGCAAAGAACAGGAATGCCCACAGCTTCATGCGTTCCGCCACGGCACCGGAGACAATCGACATGGCGGTTGCCACGAACACCACCTGGAAGAAGAAGTCGGACAGGCCGGAGTAGTAGGTTTCACCACCGCTGGCCAGTACTTCCTCGACCGTGTTGTCGGTCGCGCCGAGTATGCCGCCAAAACCCGGCCACCAGGCACTCACGGCATCGGCCGGGTACATGATGCCGTAACCCATCAGCATGTACATGATACAGGCGACGGCAAACAGGGAGATGTTCTTGGTCAGGATTTCGGCCGTGTTTTTCGCACGCACCAGACCGGCCTCGAGCATCGAAAAGCCCGCGGCCATCCACATAACGAGCACACCGGTCATCAAAAAGTAAAAGGTGTCCAGCGCATAACTCAGTTCAGTTATTGCATCCACAATAGTTCCTCCGTGTCAGTGATCAGAGTGCGTCCGGACCGGTTTCACCGGTACGAATCCGCACTGTCTGTTCAAGACTGGAGACGAAAATCTTGCCGTCGCCGATCTTGCCCGTGTTAGCTGCCTTGGAAATCGCTTCAATGACCCGATCGACCATATCGGCTGCCACGGCGGCCTCGATTTTCACCTTGGGCAGGAAATCAACCACATATTCCGCGCCACGGTAGAGCTCCGTATGGCCCTTCTGACGTCCGAAACCCTTCACCTCGGTCACGGTTATGCCCTGCACACCGATCTCTGAAAGGCCTTCGCGGACATCATCGAGCTTGAACGGCTTGATGATTGCAGTTACTAACTTCATATTGATTTACTCCTTAAAATTGCCTGCCCTGCAACGCAGGGCAGGCGGTTCCGGATCACTTAGAAAGATTTGCTGATCGTGGCAACGAACGCTGCATCACAGACATTGCTGCCGCCACAGTCCGACTTGCTGATATTGGTGTCGGTATACATCAGACCGAGGTCCACCCCGATCACATTCTTCGACACGCCCAGACTCCAGTCGGTGTAGGTGCCGCCGAACACATCGTCATCGTCAAAGGCCTGACCGGCGCTGTAACCCACGTGCGCACTGAAATCGATCTCGTACGGGAAGGTGTAGTCGTAGCCGGCTGCCCAGTACCAGGCGCTTTCATCGGAGAAGGCAAACTTCAGCGAGGGGGAATAGTTCACCGAGGCGCTGAAACCCTTGTAACTGCCCTTGAGAAAGTACTCGTTGGTGCCGACACTGCTGGCGCCCGGATACTGGTAGCGCAGGTAACCCAGGTCGTAACCAAAGCCGTTGCTCAATTCCTTGGAGTAGCCGCCATACAGGTCGAGTTCGATCTGCGGGTCCGTACCACCACCAAAGAACTGGGAATCAACGTTCGAGGCCCAGGTGCCCACGTAAATCCCCATGTCGGACGCCCAGTCGAATCCACCCTGAATGGCGAACTGGTTGTCTGTCTGCGAGACACCACGGAAGATGTAATCCGTGGCCAGTGTGACATTGGCGGAAACATCCGGAATCTCGGCCAGGACGGGTGAAGTGCTTGCCAACAGCGCTGTTGCAATAAGTGTTTTCTTGATCATTAGAAATCTCCAAAAGTTAAAGTTGCAAAAGAATGTAGCTGTGCAATGACTACAACTCCGTGCAAAGGGAAAATCACCCCTAATTGAGCACATTGCGTGCCAACAACATATTTTTCAATTAATACATTAGGTTATATATTACAGGGGGAGTCCTGCCTGCTACAGATGCATTATTTTGGTGCACTTATATCCTTTATGCACAATTATTGTGCACCGCTGCTCACAACTCGGGAACATGGACTGAAGACGGCTGAATCGTCTATGGTTGCAGCATGCTGGATACAAAATTTATTGACGACCTCGCCCGCCAGATCAGCAACGGCATCCCGTCCGGGGTCAAAGGGTTGCAGCAGGACATCGAGAAGAATATTCACACCCTGTTGCAGGGCGCCTTCTCCAGACTCGACCTTGTCACCCGCGAGGAATTTGATGCCCAGTCTCAGGTGCTGTTGCGGACACGCGAAAAACTGCAGCAGCTGGAGAAGCTGGTTTCCGAGCTGGAGGCAGGGAAAAACTAGCCACACGCACCACAATCAGACTTGTCCTACACCGCCTGACGAAAACATCCAGCACCCGCGAGAGGCACGGGCGGCTATCCTGATTATCCCTGCTCCCGGATAACACGCATGTCGCTCGCCATCCTCTACAGCCGTGCCTGCGTCGGCATGGATGCCCCGCTGGTCACGGTCGAGGTACACCTCTCCAACGGCCTGCCGTCACTGTCCATCGTCGGACTGCCGGAAACGGCGGTGAAGGAGAGCAAGGACCGGGTGCGCGGCGCCATTCTCAATTCACAGTTCGACTTCCCCGCACGCCGTATCACCATCAACCTGGCACCGGCCGACCTGCCCAAGGAAGGTGGCCGCTTTGACCTGGCCATTGCACTCGGGATACTGGCGTCATCCAGACAGATTCCCGCGACCGAATTACAGGCGTATGAGTTCGCCGGCGAGCTGGCACTCTCGGGTGAACTGCGGGCGGTGCAGGGCATCCTGCCGATGACGCTGCAAACCTGCAAGGCACAGCGCACACTGGTGATCGCCAGTGCGAATGTCGCCGAAGCGACACTGGTGAAAGACGCCAGGATCATTGCCGGAAAACAGCTGCTGGCCATCACCGCACACTTTACGCGCAGCCACAGGCTGGAGTACGAGGCACCCGCACCACTTCAGTCCGCGGACAGCGATATCACGGACCTTGCCGATGTTCGTGGTCAGCACCATGCGCGGCGTGCGCTGGAAATTGCAGCGGCCGGTGCACACAGCCTGCTGCTGCTGGGTCCGCCGGGTACCGGCAAGTCACTGCTGGCAAGCCGGCTACCCGGGATTCTGCCGGAGATGAGCGAGGCGGAAGCACTGGAAGCGGCGGCACTGGCATCGATCAGCAACCGGCCACTGGACGCACAACAATGGAAACGCCGCGCCTTCCGCGCACCGCACCATACCGCCTCGGCCGTCGCACTGGTCGGTGGGGGCTCCAGTCCCCGTCCGGGAGAAATCTCGCTGGCGCATCATGGCGTCCTGTTTCTGGATGAGTTCGCGGAATTCGACCGCCGGGTGCTGGAGGTATTGCGTGAACCACTGGAGAGCGGGCGCATCATGATCTCGCGTGCCGCGCGCCAGGCGGAATTCCCGGCACAGTTCCAGTTGATCGCCGCCATGAACCCCTGCCCCTGTGGTTACCTTGGCGATCCCTCCGGTCGCTGCCATTGCAATATCGACCAGATCGAGCGTTACCGCCGCAAGATCTCCGGCCCCCTGCTGGACCGCATCGATATGCATGTCGAGGTGCCACGCGTTCCGTACCGCGAGCTGCACGGTCCGCCGGGTGAAGCCAGTGCCGTTGTGCGTGCGCGCGTCAACAGCGCCCGCGCACGACAACAGGCACGCGCTAATGTTTTGAACAGCCGCCTGACAAACCGGCAGATCGAGCACTGCTGTTGCCTTGCCGAGGCTGACCGGCAGTTACTGCAGCAGGCCATGGAGCGACTGCAACTCTCCGCGCGCGCCTATCACCGCATCCTCAAGGTAGCGCGTACCATTGCAGACCTGGCGGGCAGTGAGCACATCGAAAGCGCACACCTGTGCGAGGCCATCGGCTACCGTCAGCTCGACCGAAACCGTACTCGCTGATATTTATCAACTGAGCACGCCGATCTCCGTGTTCGCCTTGCGCAAATTCCTGCTGAACAGTCGCAGCAGGTTTTCCAGCAGCTTGACCTTGACCGCGCCGTGATCAGCCATCATGGCATCGAAGTCGGCAATATCCAGTTTATAGCAGAGCGCGTCCGCATCGACGGTCACGGCCGCGGAACGCTCGGAACGTTCTATCCAGGCCATCTCGCCGAACACCAGCCCCGGTGACAGGGTCGCCAATCGCTTGATCTTGCCCCCGGGCAGGGTGATGTTGATACTGACCTGTCCCTGCGCGAGCAGATACAACTGGCTCGCGGGCTCTCCCTGTTTGATAATGGTTTCGCCCTGCCGGTACGCCTGTTTTTTCAGCCGGCCACTGATAACCTCGATTTCATCCGCACTGAGTCCGTCAAACAGTTCAAATGAATCGAGGGGCATGGTAACCGCCGCGACCTCTGCATTGTTGAGAATCCGGTTTTCACAATACTCAAGCGCGTAATCATCCTCAAAGCTCTGCCAGCTCGCCCTGTCATTCACTTTCAGCCTCCTGCGCATATACTTGCCAAGCTCAGGCCAGGTGTCACAATTCGTGAACAGCAACTGTTTATCAGTATCAGCAAGCTTCAGCAGCAACTGGTAGAACAGACGACAGGCACTCTGGTCGAGCGTCAGCACACGTTTAAGATCGACAATGAAGTAATCGGCCCCGCTGCTCCTGCTGACAATTTCATTGACGATGACTTCCGTGGTGGAGAAATTCAGGTCACCCTGAATTTCATAGACACGAATACGCTGACCCTCCTGTTGAAGACGAGCGCGATCCCCGGCCTTGCGCAAGTGCTTCGAGCTGATGTGACTGCCGTCGTAGGCACTGCGAATCACGGACTTGCCAGGCTGCACAACATTGAACATATGCAGGTTGAAGTCCATCGATATCCGGTTGCAAACCTCGATTCCACGCACGCTGTTGCCGCGCTTGTCCAGCGGCGGTGAGAACACGCCAATGCCCAGCTTTCCCGGCAGCACCGCGACGATACCGCCAGCGACCCCGCTTTTTGCCGGCATCCCGACCTTGTAAATCCATTCTCCAGCGTAGTCATACATGCCACAGGAACCCATCACACTGAGTACACTCTCGACATACTCGCCACGAATGGCGCGTTCCTGCGTGAGGGGATTGATGCCGGCGTTTGCCAGAGTGGCGCCCATGATGGCGAGATCGCGACAGCTGACGGACACCGAGCACTGCTTGAAATACAGCTCGAGCGTCGCCGCCGGATCCTCCTCGAGGATATTGAAGTTCCTCAGCATGTAACCGATGGCACGGTTGCGGTGCCCGGTCTGGCTTTCTGACAGGTAGACGCCCTCGTCCAGTGATAACGGTCGCCCGGCATAGGCTGACAGCATATCCATGACGCGGTTGATCTTTTTGTCATTGTCATGCCCCATGACCATACCAGCCGCGGTGATTGCACCGGCATTGATCATCGGATTTGCCGGCTGGCCGGTGTGCGGATCGAGGCTGATGGAATTGAAGGCCTCGCCGGTCGGCTCCACGCCGATTTTTCCCAGGACATCGGCACGGCCATTGTCCTCCAGCGCAAGCCCATAGACGAACGGCTTCGAAATCGACTGGATGGTAAATTCGTGGTGGCTCTCACCCACCTCGTAAACATGGCCTTCAGTTGTCGCCATGGAGATTCCGAACGAGCCACTGGACGCCTTGGCAAGCTCCGGGATGTAATCGGCAATATCACCCGCATCGAGGCCGGCAAAACGGTCCCTGAGATCATGCAGATAATCCATGATCGGTGAATCAATTTGCGCGTGCATCTTGTCGCCGGGTATGCCCTGAACGTTAGTATTCATTTTGAATTGTTCCTGCTGCAGTCGAGTCCGTCAGCCACCCAAATCCCGGGCTTCACCGGGTTGAGGATGTGCACCGGGTTTCCCCAGCAAGGAACGCGCCAGACCACCGGCAGGCCGTGCCAACAGTCTGCCTGATTGCCTTGCAACCCCGATACGCAGACAGGCATTGCTTCCAGCAAACAAGCACTTGATCCCGCTGGCACACGACGGCCGGGCACTGCGGACAACCTGATCACGACCCCGAACGACATCGCCAGGTAGCGCCTGCGTTGCCATATTTTAGTGCACAAGCAACCCGGTCGCACCAGCGTTGTGCGGCACAGCGCACCGGTAGTGGACGCGGCACGCCGGGGCAAGGTGCTCGTATTCGCCGCAGACTCCATCGAGTCGCCGGCTAAGTCGTGATAAATCCTGTCCTTAACCCGCCACGCTGCCGGTTGGCCGGGCCAGTGACGGCCCACCGGCAGTGTGGCGGCACACTTCATGCATTCTTGTTTAATACCACAGGGCCCGACCAGAACAGGGAGAGGAAGCACCCGGAATCATTTCAGGTCGGCGCCAACGGGCAGTGATTTGCATGGACAAACGCGATTGCCGGATATCCAGAGTATCGGAACATGAATGCACAGCCAGAGACAATCACACCGGACTTGGCGGGCGAGGTCAATCGCACCGGCCTCGATAAAGCCTCCATCAAGCGCGCGTTTCTCGATCACCTGTTTTTCCTGCAGGGGAAGTTTCCCTCCATCGCCACGTTCAACGACTATTACCTGGCGTTGTCCTACGTGGTCCGGGACCGCCTGCTGCATCGCTGGATCAATACCGCCGCGACCTACACGCGCGGAGGGTCACGCACCGTCGCCTACCTCTCTGCCGAGTTCCTGATGGGGCCGCACCTCGGCAACAACCTGGTGAATATGGGCATATTCGATACTACCCAGGCTGCCCTGAAGGAACTCGGCCTGGAGCTGGAACAATTACTGGAACAGGAAGAGGAGCCGGGACTGGGCAACGGCGGCCTGGGACGGCTCGCCGCCTGTTACCTCGACTCACTGGCAACACTGGAGATGCCTGCGCTGGGCTACGGCATCCGCTATGAATACGGCATCTTTCACCAGGTGATCCGCAATGGCTGGCAGGTCGAACTGACAGACAAGTGGCTGCGCAACGGCAATCCCTGGGAAATTGCCCGGCCGGAATGGACGGTTGAGGTCAAGTTCGGCGGCCACACCGAGCGCTATGTCGATGAACAGGGCAGGGACCGGGTGCGCTGGCATCCGCACCGGATCGTCAAGGGGGTGCCCTATGACACCCCGGTACTGGGCTATCACTGCAATACGGCGAATACCCTCAGGCTGTGGCGCGCCGATGCGCCGGAGTCCTTCGATTTCGCCGCCTTCAACGAGGGCGATTACTACCGTGCAGTGGAGAACAAGGTCCTGTCCGAAAACCTGACCAAGGTGCTCTACCCGAATGATGAACCGGCGCAGGGCAAGCAACTGCGCCTGGAACAGCAGTTCTTCTTCGTCTCCTGCGCCCTGCAGGACATGATCCACATCCTGTTCCGGCAGCGCCTGCCGCTGGACAGGTTCCACGAAAAGTTCGCCATACAACTCAACGACACCCATCCGGCCATCGCCGTTCCTGAATTGATGCGCCTGCTGGTGGACGAGCACGACATGGAGTGGGAGGTCGCCTGGGAGATCACCGAGAAGAGCTTTGCCTACACCAATCACACGCTGCTCCCTGAAGCCCTGGAGTGCTGGCCGCTGCCGCTGTTCGAGCGCCTGTTGCCGCGTCACCTGGAGATCATCTACGAAATCAACGCCCGCTTTCTCGACAAGGTGCGCATCTGGTGCCTCGGCGATCCCGCGCTGGTTGCACGCCTGTCGATCATCGGTGAAGACGGCGCGCGCTCGGTGCGCATGGCGCACCTCGCCTGTGTCGGCAGTCACGCCATCAACGGCGTTGCCGATCTGCATACGGAACTGCTGAAGACCAGCGTGCTCAAGGATTTTCACGCCATTGCACCTGCCAAGTTCAGCAACAAGACCAATGGCGTGACGCCGCGGCGCTGGATCGTGCTCGGCAACCCGCGTCTGGCGTCACTGCTGAACGACACCCTCGGCGAACGCTGGGCGAAAGACCTGGAGATGCTGCGTGGACTGGAGCCGCTGGCGGAAGATGCGGAATTCCGCGCCCGCTGGCGGGATATCAAGCGACACAACAAGGTCAAGGTGGCTCACTACCTGAGACAATGCACCGGCATCGCGGCCGACCCCGCCTCGCTGTTCGATGTGCAGGTCAAACGCATCCATGAATACAAGCGCCAGCACCTCAATGTGCTGCACATCATCGCGCTCTATAACCGCATCAGAAAGGACCCCGGGGCCGCGATCCTGCCGCGCACCTTTATCTTTGCCGGTAAGGCGGCACCGGGCTACCGCATCGCCAAGCTGATCATCCGCCTGATCAACGGTGTGGCGGACATCGTCAACCGCGACCCGGTCGTGCACGGCCGCCTGAAGGTCATCTTCCTGCCCAACTTCAATGTCAGCAACGGTCAGCGTATCTACCCGGCGGCCGATCTGTCGGAGCAAATATCCACGGCCGGCAAGGAGGCCTCCGGAACCGGCAACATGAAATTTTCCATGAACGGGGCATTGACCATCGGCACGCTGGACGGTGCCAACATCGAGATCCGGGAGGCGGTGGGCAGGGAAAACTTCTTTCTGTTCGGCGCTACCGCTGACGAGATCGATGCCATGGCAAGGGAGCAGCTCGGCCCGGGTGTATTTGTCGAAAACAGTCGGGAACTTCAGGAGGTCCTGCAGTTGATTCGCAGCGGCCTGTTTTCAGGCGGGGACGCCGGACTCTACCAGCCGCTGCTGGATTCGCTGCTGTATCACGATCCGTTTTATGTCTGCGCGGACTTCGCCTCCTATTGCGCCTGCCAGCAGCAGGTCTCGAATACCTTTGAGGATGAAGAACGCTGGACACGGATGTCCATTCTCAACACCGCCCGCATGGGCTGGTTTTCCTCGGACCGCTCGATCCGGGAATACTGCGAGGATATCTGGAAGCTGTCTTCGGTACCCGTGTGCCTGAATGGCAGCGACGGCCTCGGCTTCCTGCAGAGCCTGCAATAACATGGCCATTGACTGGAAACACTATGATCCGGGGGAGTTCTATGACGAACTCATCAGCACGCCCGGTTATGCGCGTGCCGTGGCCCGCAACCTCACGGCCTGGCTGCGCACGCTGTCGGACGAGGAGCTTGAACTGCGCAAGCTCGATGCTGAACTGGCCATCATTGACAAGGGCGTCACCTTTACGGTCTACAGTGACGGCGAAAACATCGACCGCGCCTGGCCGTTTGACATCATTCCGCGTGTCATGCCGGTTCGCGAATGGCGCGTCATCGAGGCCGGGCTGAAGCAACGCCTGCAGGCGCTGAACCTGTTCATCGATGACCTGTACCACGAGCAGAAGATCATCCGCGACCGCGTCATCCCGAAAATACTCATTGCAAAATCCAAGGGATTCCGCAAGGAATGCGTCGGCATCAATCCTGCTCACCGGGTCTGGGCGCATATCTGCGGCAGCGATCTGGTGCGCGACAGCAACGGCACCATCTATGTGCTCGAGGACAACCTGCGCGTGCCTTCCGGTGTCTCCTACATGATCGAGAACCGCGAGGTCACCAAGCGGGTGCTGCCGGAACTGTTCGAGAACAACACCATCCTGCCGGTCGATGACTACCCCGACCGGCTGCTTGAAATGCTGCAGTCCATCGCACCGCCCCGGCGCAGCCGCCCTGATGTGGCGGTGCTGACGCCCGGCATCTACAACTCGGCCTACTTCGAACATGCCTTCCTTGCCCGCAGCATGGGCGCCGAGCTGGTCGAGGGTAGCGACCTGATTGTCGACAAGGACGATTGTGTTTACATGAAAACCATCCAGGGCCTGGCCCGGGTCGATGTCATCTACCGGCGCGTCGATGACCTGTTCCTCGATCCCGAGGTATTCAATCCGGAATCCGAGCTGGGGGTAGCCGGCCTGATGCGTGCCTGGCGCAAGGGTAATGTCGCGCTCGCCAATGCACCGGGTTGCGGGGTGGCCGACGACAAGGTGGTCTATTCCTATGTGCCGGACATCATCCGTTACTATCTCGACGAAGATCCACTACTGCCGAACGTGCCGACCTACCGCTGTAATAACAAGCAGCAGCGCGAGCACGTGATGGCCAATCTGGAGTCCATGGTGGTCAAGCCGGCGAACGAATCCGGCGGCTACGGCATGCTGGTGGGCCCGCAGTCGTCGGCAAGGGAACGCGAGGAATTCCGGCGACTGATCAGCACCAACCCGCGCAACTATATCGGTCAACCGGCGCTCAAGCTGTCCACGGCACCGACGCTTTGCGAACACACGCTCGAACCGCGCCACCTGGACCTGCGGCCGTTCATCCTGCAGGGCAGGGACACCTTTGTCACGGCCGGAGGACTGACACGGGTGGCGATGAATAAAGGCTCGCTGGTGGTCAATTCCTCCCAGGGCGGCGGCAGCAAGGATACCTGGGTCGTGGATAACGAGGGCGGATAATGCTGTCACGGGTTGCCAGACGTATCTACTGGATGTCGCGCTACATCGAGCGCGCGGAAAATACCGCGCGTCTCGTCAACACCTACTACTTTCTGTTACTGGACCTGCCGGGCGGCACCCGTATCGGCTGGGAAGTCCTGCCGGTAATCACCGGCAGGTTTCCACTGTTCGCCGAACACTACCAGCGTCATGACGAACGTAACACGGTCAAGTTCCTGCTGGCCGACAGCTTCAACCCGGGCTCACTGCTCAACTCGATTGCCTATGCGCGCGAAAACAGCCGCACCTCCCGCGAGGTGCTGCCCGGCCTGGCCTGGGAGCAGATAAACGAACTGCACAACTATGCCAACGCGCATGTCAGCGAGGCCCTGCCGCGCCGCGGGCGCTTCGCATTTCTCACGGAAATCATTCATCGCTGCCAGCAACTGACAGGACTGCTGTCCGGCACCATGAGCCATGATCACGCCTATGATTTCGTGCGCATCGGACGCAACCTTGAACGCGCCGACATGACCACCCGGGTCGTCGACATCGGCGCCATGACCATGCAGGGTTCCGAAGACGCCGGCAACCTGGACGTGCACGTCTGGACCAGCATGCTGCGCACCCTGAATGCCTACCAGATGTACCGCAAGGACGTGAAGCTCGGCGTACACTGCGCGGATGTTGTCAGCTACCTGTTGCAAAACGACTATCTGCCACGCTCCGTGGCGCATTGCCTTGACCAGGCCGAGGAGTGCCTCGGCGATCTGCCGCTCCACCACGACACGCTCAAGCCGCTGCGCGATGTCCGTCGCCGCGTGGCGCGTATCAAGCCGCTGAAACTCGATGCCACGACACTGCATCACGAGGTCGACCGGCTGCAGGTCGGCATTTCCGCCGTCCATGACCGGATCGGCAAGACCTGGTTCGCATAGACTGTCCTGACAATTCTCTGGAGAGATTGATTGCCCGGTACCCGCACCCCGTGACCCGCTTGATGACCGTTCCGCTGCGGACGGGGGTCGCGACAACCAGCATAATGGAGGCATTGAGAGATGAAGAAGCGTTTTCTGAAGACTAAACCGGTCTGCAAGGTAACCTTTGAATTGCCATCGGAGGCGGCCAGAGGCGCCCGCAAGGTGGCCCTGGTGGGTGACTTTAACGGTTGGGATAGTGACCGCGCACCCATGAAGCGGCGCAAGGACGGCTCCTACAGCATCACACTCGACCTGCCGGCCAACCGCGAATATCAGTTTAAATACCTGATCAACGGTGACTGCTGGGAAAATGACTGGCAGGCCGACAAGTATCTGCCCTGCAGCATCGCTGACGGCGAAAATTCTGTCGTCGTCGTATAGATGCCAGGCCTCGCCTGCAGGCGAGGCCTGCGCTCAGGGGTAACCTGATAATATCCCTGCCCGCAGAGACCACGGGGTTTCCTTCCCGGTAAGGCAGATTTCGGGTTTTTCCTTGTTTTTCAGTGGCAGTGGGCAGGCTTGTGTTAATGACACCGCACCGGCAAACACACGCTTCCCGCGCATGAATCCACAGCCCGCCCCAGGCGACTGCATGACGGCTACACCCATTTGGCTGGAAATAGGGCATAGTAACCACCAGCGGAAACCTGATTGCCATTCACGGGGTCCTGTGCGCCTTGCCCGGGACTGACGATAGAAGCACCAATCAGGAATTACCCTGACCCTTAATACGAGCAGATCTACCATGGCAATCAGAGTCGCAATCAATCACAAGACCGAATACCGCTTCGACCGCCCGGTCGCGGTGTCGCCCCATGTGGTGCGATTGCGCCCGGCCCCGCACACGCGCACGCCAATCGAGTCCTACGCACTCAAGGTGCTGCCGCAGGACCATTTCATCAACTGGCAGCAGGACCCGTTCGGCAACTACCTCGCCCGTCTGGTGTTCCCCGAGCCGGTGCGTACCCTGTCGTTCGAGGTGGATCTGGTGGCCAATATCGTGGTCATCAACCCCTTCGACTTCTTTGTGGAAAAGTACGCGACCCACTATCCCTTCGAATACCCGCCCGGTCTGCGCAAGGAACTGGCGCCCTACCTGGAGACCACCGAGGGCGGCCCCGGGTTGCGGCGCTGGCTGTCCGCCGTCGACCGCTCCCGGCAGGAAATCAATAATTTTCTGGTGTCAATCAACCAGCGACTGGAGCAGGACATCGACTACACCATCCGCATGGAACCGGGCGTCCAGAGCTGCGAGGAAACCCTTGAAAAGGCACTCGGCTCCTGCCGCGACACCGGCTGGCTGCTGGTGCAGATCCTGCGCCATCTGGGGCTGGCGGCGCGCTTTGTCTCCGGCTACCTGTTGCAACTGACGCCGGACGAAAAATCGCTGGATGGCCCGTCTGGTACCGACCATGACTTTACCGACCTGCACGCCTGGGCCGAGGTATTTATACCGGGGGCCGGCTGGCTGGGGCTCGACCCCACCTCGGGCCTGTTCGCCGGCGAGGGCCATATTCCGCTGGCCTGCACGCCCCACCCCGTCAGTGCCGCACCCATCACCGGGGCCACCGATGAATGCGAGGTGGAGTTCTACTTCCATAACCAGGTGCGGCGCATCCACGAGGACCCGCGGGTCACCAAGCCCTACACCGAGGACCAGTGGCAGACCATTCAGGCCCTGGGACGCAAGGTCGATGCCGACCTGCTCGCCCACGACGTGCGCCTGACCCTCGGTGGTGAACCGACCTTTGTCTCGATTGACGACATGGAATCCCCGCAATGGAACGATGCGGCACTGGGGCAACACAAGCGTGAGCTGGCCGGCGAACTGCTGCTGCGCCTGTGGCAGCGCTTTGCGCCCGGCGGCCTGCTGCACTACGGCCAGGGCAAGTGGTACCCCGGTGAACCACTGCCGCGCTGGGCGCTGAACTGCTTCTGGCGTATTGATGGCGAACCGGTGTGGCGCGACCCGGAACTGCTGGCGCGCGATGGCATCGAGTACGGCTACGGGCCAGAGGAGGCACAGCAGTTTGCCTCACAACTGGCGCACACGCTGGACCTGGCACAGGATTATCTGTTACCGGCCTATGAGGACACCCTCTACTACCTGTGGAAGGAAGGCGAGCAGCCGGCCAATATCGACTTGCTTGACTGCGATCTGAAGAGCCCGGATGAACGCCGCCGGCTGGTGGAACTGCTCGCCGGCGATCTCGGCAAGCCGACCGGTTTCGCACTGCCACTGCGTTGGGACGACACGCGCGATGGCTGGCAAAGCTGTCGCTGGCAGTTTCGCCGCGGACAGCTGTTCCTGACACCGGGCAATTCGCCCATGGGATTGCGCCTGCCCCTCGATGCCCTTCCCTGGGTCGCCGAGGAGGAACGCGATATCGAACCGCAACGCGATCTGTTCGAACCCCGTCCGGCACTGGGCGACTACTACGGCGAGGTGAGCCGTCGTTTCAGCCATTTCGAGGCAGCCAGCGAGCCGCACCCGGAAATCAGGCAACAGCAACCCGCCGACAGCGGCAAGCGCAGACAGCGGGTCGAGGTCATCCATACCGCCCTGTGTGTCGAGGCGCGCAAGGGCATGTTGAGGCTATTCCTGCCGCCGCTGACCCACCTTGAGCACTACCTGAAGCTGCTCGCCGCCGTGCAACTGACGGCCGCCCGACTGGGAATGCCGGTACGTATCGAAGGCTACGAACCGCCACGGGACTGGCGTTTGCGCAAACTGGCCGTCACTCCCGACCCGGGCGTCATCGAGGTCAACATCCACCCGGCGCATAACTGGCAGGAGCTGGTCGATAATACCGAGACCCTCTATACCGAGGCACGCCTGACGCGGCTGGGAACCGAGAAGTTCATGCTCGACGGCCGCCATACGGGCACCGGCGGCGGCAACCATGTCACCCTCGGCGGCGCCACGCCGGCCGACAGCCCGTTTCTGCGGCGCCCCGACCTGCTGCGCAGCCTGCTGACCTTCTGGCAGCATCACCCCGGCCTGTCCACCCTGTTCTCCGGCATGTTCATCGGTCCAACCAGCCAGGCCCCGCGGGTTGACGAGGCCCGCGACGAGAATCTCTATGAACTGGAGATTGCCTTTCAGCAGATGCCCGACGGTGACGTCGCCCAGCCGTGGCTGGTGGATCGTCTGCTGCGCAACCTGCTGGTCGATATCACCGGCAACACCCACCGGGCAGAATTCTGTATCGACAAGCTGTACTCGCCCGACTCACCAACCGGGCGCCTCGGACTGGTGGAATTCCGCGCCTTCGAGATGCCACCGCACGCCCGCATGAGCCTGGTGCAGATGCTGCTGCTGCGCACCCTGATCGCCCGCTTCTGGAACCAGCCTTACCGGCACCGGCTGGTGCGCTGGGGAACGGAGTTACACGACCGTTTCATGCTGCCCCACTACGTGTGGGCGGATTTGAAGGATGTCGTGTGCGAGCTGCAACAGACCGGCTACCCGTTTCAGCTCGAATGGCTGGCACCGTTTCTGGAATTTCGTTTTCCGCACCACGGTGCGGTCAGCGTGCAGGACATCCGCCTCGACCTCAATGCGGCGCTGGAGCCGTGGCATGTGCTCGGCGAGGAGATGAGCAGTCTGGGGACCGCGCGTTTCGTCGATTCCTCGGTGGAGCGCGTGCAGGTCAAGGTCAGCGGGTTGACGCAGAGCCGCTTCGTGGTCACCTGCAACGGCCGCCGCGTGCCACTGCGCGGCACCGGCACCCATGGTGAATACGTGGCGGGTGTGCGTTTCCGCGCCTGGCACCCACCTTCGGCGCTGCACCCGACCATCGGCATCCACTCCCCGCTGGTCTTCGATATTATCGACACCTGGAACGGCCGATCCATCGGCGGTTGCACCTACCACGTCGCGCATCCGGGCGGGCGTCACTACGACGTCTTCCCGGTCAACGCCTACGAGGCCGAATCCCGCCGTGTCAGCCGCTTCTGGAATTATGGCCACAGTGCCGGTCCACTCAGGCCACCACCGGACACTGTACAGCTGGCGGGGTTCTTCCCCGAGGGGCATGTCCCGGGGCCCATGGCGCCGCCTGCAGAAGACATCAACCCGGAATACCCCGGCACCCTGGACCTGCGCTACCTGAATGGCTGCGACTGAATCACAGGCGATCAATTCAGCCGACCTCGGCAGCGTCTGTCCGGCTTACCGGCAGACGGCAACCCGCTATGATGAAATGTGCACCGGGCAGGGCAAGGTGCGCAAGCACTGGCGCTACCTCGTCAGCGCGCTCGAAACCATGGGGCCCGAGGTGCTGCGGCAGAGGCAGTTCGATAGCGTGCGGATGCTGCGCGGTGACGGCGCCACCTATAATATCTATGGCACGGCGGACGGCTTCAACCGGACCTGGCCGCTCGACCCGATTCCCCTGCTCATCAGCAGCAGCGAATGGGCCATTATCGAATCCGGCCTGGCACAGCGGGCAGAATTGCTCAATCTCATCCTGCACGACCTTTACGGGCCGCGCAGCCTGTTGCGCAAGGGTCTGCTCCCGCCGGACCTGGTCTATACCGACACCGGTTTCCTGCGCGCCTGCGTGGTCCCCCCTGCCACTCATGCACCCGGACTGAGCCTCTACGCGGCGGACCTGATACGTGGCGCAGACGGGCAGTTCCTGGTCCTGAAGGACCGCACCCAGGCACCCTCGGGCATGGGGTATGCGCTGGAAAACCGTACCGTCATGTCGCGTCTGATTCCGAGCCTGTTCCGCGACTCCCATCCGCACCGGCTGGCACCCTTCTTCCGGCGCATGCGCGAATCGCTGGCGGCGCTGGCCCCTGCTGACCGGCGCGACAACCCGCGGGTGGTGATCATGACACCCGGGCCGCACAACGAAGCCTACTTCGAGCACCTCTACCTCGCCAACTACCTTGACTTCACCCTCATCGAGGGCGCCAACCTGACCGTGCGCGAAGGGCGCGTCTGGCTTAAATCCGTCAGCGGCCTGGAACCGGTCGACGTTATCCTCAGGCGCGTTGACGATCATTACTGTGACCCGCTGGAGCTGCGTCCCGACTCCCTGCTCGGGGTTCCCGGCCTGGTGGAAGCCGTGCGCCGCGGACAGGTCGCCATCGCCAATCCACTCGGTGCAGGCATCCTCGAGAGTCCCGGGCTGATGGCCTTTCTGCCACGGCTGGCGAAGCTGCTGCTGGGGCAGGAGCTGCGGCTGCCTTCGGTGGCCACCTGGTGGTGCGGCCAGCCGCGTGAACTCGACTACGTGCTCGCGAACCTGCCAACCCTGGTACTGCGGCATGTCAGCCGGGCCGCCGGAGGCCGATCGATCTTCGGCGACCAGCTCAGCAGCACCGAACTGGCGGCCTTGCGCGAGCGGATCCGCGCACAACCGCACCAGTATGTCGGCCAGCAAGCGCTGCAGCCGTCCTCGACCCCGACGCTGAGTGACAACGGCCTGCTGGAACCACGCCAGGGCATTTTGCGCACCTTCCTGGCTGCCGGACAGGACAGTTTCGTGGTGATGCCCGGCGGACTGACGCGTGTCGGCGGGCAGCCGGAGAGCCAGATGGTCTCCAGCCAGGCAGGGGCCATCAGCAAGGACACCTGGGTGCTGGCCTCGGAACCCGAGAAGCTCGAAACGCTGCTGCCACAGGGACAGGTCGCCTACCAGCAGATACAGGAGACCCTGCCCGGTGTGGCCGCCGAAAACCTGTTCTGGCTGGCCCGTTACGCCGAGCGTGCGGAAGAGCTCATCCGCCTGATGCGCAAAATTCACACCCGGCGCAATGAAACCCTGCAGTTCGGGGATCCCGTCAACCAGACAGCACTGCAGATGCTGCTGCAGGGATTGACTCATATGACAATGACCTACCCGGGCTTTGCGGGCAACGGCGCGGACCAGCGGCTGGCGGAACCGCTGGTGGAAATCGTTGACCTGATCCGCAATCCGCAGCGTACCGGGACCCTGGCCGCCAACCTGGCGGCCTGCCTGGACGCGGCCTCTGCCGTACGTAACCTGATGTCAGTCGATACTCGCCGGGTGTTCAATGACATCGGTGACGAACTGACCGGACTGGTGCAGGCCGGCGACACCGATTTGCAGTACCTGCAGGATGCCCAGGACCGCATTATCACCGCCCTGATGGCGTTCGCCGGCGCGGCCAGCGAGAGCATGAGCCGGGATCTCGGCTGGCACTTCCTCAATCTTGGCAGGCGACTGGAGCGTGCCCTGTTGCAGAGCGCACTGTTACGCACGCTGCTGACGCCACGTGTGGAGCCGGAGGTTGAGGTGCTGCTGCTGGAGTCCGTACTGAATGTTGCCGAAAGCTCCACGCTCTACCGGCGGCGATATCGCAACCGGCCAGTCCTTGAGGCGACACTGGACCTGCTGCTGCTGGACGAGAGCAACAGCCGCTCTCTCATCTACCAGTTGAACGCCGCGCAGCAGCACCTTGCCGTCCTGCCGGGACAGGGTGGACGTCCCTACAAGAAAGAAATGCGGCTGGTTCTGGAGGCCACCACTCTGCTCAATCTCGCCGACGCCGAGGAACTGGCGGAGACGGAAGCGGACACCCGGCCGCGACTCAACACGCTGCTGGCCAGTCTTGGCCAGGGCCTGAGCGAAACCTCGAATGCCCTGGCGGCGACCTATTTCACCCAGATTGAACGGCCCTGGCAGCTGATCGAGGAAGAACACTAGAGATGAAATACCGCGTCGTGCACAGAACCGAGTATGTCTACGGGATCACGGTCAGCCAGTGCCACAATCTGGCTCACCTGCGACCCCGCAATTTACCCGCCCAGCAGTGCCTGGGCCATCGATTGCAGATCGACCCCCTGCCGCTGGATCTTGCCGAGCATGAAGATTTCTTCGGAAACCACGTCAGCTATTTTTCCATTACCCAGCCACACCAGATGCTTGCAGTCACCGCCACCAGCGAGATCCAGCTCGACACCGGCAATGGCCAGCTGGCGCTGGATCGGGACATGCCCTGGGACGAGGTGCGCGCGCGGCTGGCGCAACCGCTCACGGAGAGTGCGCGGGAGAACCGGCAGTTCGTGCTCGACTCGCCGTTTGCTATTGCGGCACCCGAACTCGCGGCATATGCAGCTGTATCGTTTCCGCCTGGCCGGCCCCTGCTGGAGGCCGTGGGTGAACTGATGGAGCGTGTACATCAGGATTTTACCTACGACACCGGATTTTCCACCGTCTCCACCCCGCTGGCCGAAGTATTCTCCAGCCGTCGCGGTGTGTGTCAGGACTTTGCACACCTGGCCATAGCCGGCCTGCGCAGCCTCGGGCTGGCAGCACGCTACGTCAGCGGTTACCTCGAAACCCTGCCACCGCCGGGCCAGCCCAAGCAGCAGGGCGCCGATGAATCCCACGCCTGGTTCTCTGTCTACCTGCCCGATGTCGGCTGGCATGACTTCGACCCCACCAACAACCAGGTGCCGCTGGACCAGCACGTCACCACGGCCTGGGGGCGGGATTATTCCGATGTCACGCCGCTCAAGGGCGTGATCTTCGGCGGCGATCCCGGCCACAGTCCACGTGTATCGGTGGACATGACGCGCCTGCCGGAACACGATGCAGCGGCGGGCAGGTAAAACTCTAGTGCTGTTTCAACCTGATAATAACGAATGCTGAAATATATTACGTTGGGCACACAATTGATTTAATAGCCACGGAAGCACACGGAATTACACGGAAAAAAGTATTTTATGGTATTTATTCTTCCGTGTTTTTCCGTGTGCTTCCGTGGCAATCATATCCGTTTTTATTAGATTGAGGCAGTACTAGTGCCCGTCCATAAACAGGAATCAGGATACTGATCTAGAAACGGCAGGTGGTCTCGCCACCCCTTTCAATCCAGCCGTGTATCATTTTCTTCGTGGTCATGCCGCTGCTGCAATTGCCGTCCCGGTCGATGACAATGACGCCGCCACGTCCCTTGACCTTGCGCACCAGGTACTCGATGCCGGCGGCAGTCGCCTGCCGCGCATCCAGGCCTTGCATGTAGATGAAATCTGCAATGGTTTTTGCGATCACGGCGCGCATGAAATCCTCACCGAAACCGGTCGCGGATACCGCACAGGTCTCGTTGTCCGCATAAACGCCGGCACCAATGATCGGGGAGTCACCGACGCGACCCTGTCGCTTGTTGACGATGCCGCCGGTTGACGTGGCGGCGGCCAGGTTGCCTTGCGGGTCACGGGCAATGGCCCCGATGGTGCCGTACTTCTGGTCTTCCGTGTCGGCCCCGCTGTCATCATGGTCGAGCATGATCTTGTGTTGCAGGCGTGCCTGGCGGAGCTGTTCCACACGCTCCGGCGTGTGGAAATAGTCTTCAGGCACGCGTGCCATGCCACAATGGTCGGCAAAGCGCATGGCGCCTGCGGAGATCAGCATGACGTGCTCGCTTTCGGTCATGACCAGGCGCGCGAGCTGGATCGGGTTGGCAATATTTTCGATGGCGGCGACGGCACCGGCCGACAGGTCACAGCCATCCATAATGGCCGCATCCATCTCGACCTTGCCGTTTTCATTCAGCACCGACCCGCAGCCGGCATTAAAAACCGGATCGTCCTCCAGCAGCGTTGCACAGGCTTCCACTGCCTGCAGCGCCGAGCCACCCAGCTGCATGACATCGCGGCCATGCTCGAGGGTCCTGCGAATACTGTCGAGATAACGAAACGCGGTCTTGTCGTCCCTGACGTTATCGAGCGCCCCCGCGCCGCCATGCACCATCAGGGAATAGCTGCCGCTCATGAGTTGTTCGGGTCAATCGTGCGCACCCGCGCATTGTCACACATCAGCCCGTATAACTCCCGGTAAAGATAGATGACACGGGAAACCGCAAAGCGCTCCGTATCAGACAACAGGCGTGTTCATCAACTCCACCGAAACATCCATGCTACTGAAAATAGCCGGCGGACCAAATTGGTGATAGACCGCCACATCGGCTGCATCGCGCCCAAAGGCCACGGCAACCCGCCCGCCATGAAGCACCTCCTGCGTGGGATCGAAGGTGTACCAGCGACCGCCTACGTAGGCCTCGAACCAGGCATGCAGGTCCATCGGCTCAAGGCCGTAAAGAAATCCCACTACCAGACGTGCGGGAATACTGATGCTGCGGCACAGTGCGATGCCGAGATGGGCCAGGTCGCGGCACACCCCGTTACGCTGGGCATTCACTTCGACAGCAGACAACGGAAATACACTGGATCCGGGTGTGTACGCTATCGAGTGCCGAGTCCAGTCGCTGATTCTGTTCACCTGATCGTAACCTGGCTGCACCCCCTCGACGATGCTTCGTGCGAGATCACCGAACCGGTCCGATTCGCAATAGCGGCTTGGGAGTAAATAGCTCAGCACCGCGTCCGGCAGGTTCCCAATCTCCACAAAGAAAGCGCCCGGCGCTATATCCATACTGTCCGCCGTCATCACCTCGGCCGTGGTATGCACAGAAAAGTTCCCGACCGGTGCGGACAGGCGCTGGCAAAGATTGCCGAAGATGTCCGTATACTCCACCACCGGGACATTGGGCGACAGTGTATAGCTTTCCCGCGACACCCACTGCTGCAGTCCACTGCGGGGGCGAAGCATGAGAATCAAAGGCGTCGATTCACTCATGTCGAACTCGAGGTTACAGCTGGTACGAATCCACATGATGAGCCTTCCTCAAGTTTCCATGATGATCAGGGCGCGCATTAACAATGCCAGGACATGCCAGCCTGACAGCAGACCGGCAGTCATGCAACCGTCGTGGCGGTCAAGCATCGGTATAGGGACGCCCGGAACACCCGATCATTGCATAAATCGTCCAGCAGGGGGCACCGTCCCCGTTGCAATCGGGATATAACAAAAAACAATCGCGCCGGGGACGGCGCGCCTACAGGACGGAACGTATACAAATACCTGGAATGATATTTATTTGAGACGGTACTGCAGCTCGTTCAGAAGCACCTCCTGATATTCGGGTGACCCGGCCAGTAACACCACGAGTTTACCTGTCAGTATGGTTCCCCAGTTTACGATGACAATCCCTTCACCCGTTTTCATATCGAACTCGATATCCCTGACGTCCAGATCGGACAGCTTCCGGTAGCGGGTTGTTAACGTCACGGCACTCCATTCCGGGATATCCAGCTTCTGCGCAATAACGGTCGGATATGAGGCACCGTTGAACCTCGGGTTGCATTCAACCGCCAGGTAGCGGAACCCCCCGGGCGTTGCCACGACCGCCAGATCAAAGGCAAAAATACCCTTGATGCCCCGCTCCTTGAGCCACAGGGCCATCGGTTCGATGGACTCCCATGGCTCGTGGCTGGATGGAAAACGGTTACCCTGGTGGGCGCAGCCATCAAGAATCTGTTCGCTCACCGCCAGACGTACAAGCCGGTCGTCAAGCACCCGGTACTGCATGTTGAGGAATACCCCGGTGCTGATTTCTTCCTGCATCTGTACAGGCGTGTCGCGGGTAAATTGCTTCATCGCGTCACGCAGCGCTTCGCGGTTGGCGCAACGATAGATGCCGACACCGGAAACCGAAACCGCCGCCTTCAGGTAACAGGGCATATTGAACGAAATGATGTCCATTTCGGTGATCTGCTCAACGCTGCTATAGCAGCGCGTCTGCGGCACCTCGATACCCAGTTCCACTGCAAGCGCCATGAAATTGTTTTTCGAGTTGATGAACTCGACGGTATCCAGCCATTGCGGATCGTTCCAGGCCTTGCATTCATCCGGTCCGAAGTAGAACACGGACGGCAGGTAACCTTCGTGTCGGGTCAGTTGCTCCCTGCTCAGGTCCCAGATCACGCTCTCGCTGTGGCTGAGTCCGATGCGACGATAATGAGCGGTAATGTGTTTCCACAGGGGTTTGAGTACCGGGTGCAGCTGAATGTAATCCTCCGGTTCGGTGAGCCCAAGCGCGCGCCCCGAATAAAGATCATTGCCTGCAACGCCCTCTGCCGTGCAATGCATGATGTCATGATTGACGACATAGCGCCCTGCAGGCAGGTAACCGTGACTGACACTGAGAGACATGGCGGTTCCTCATGGAGTTTGCTTTGTTGACGTGAAGAACTGCAGGATTGATGCCAATTTCCTGGTCATACAAATCAATAGCTTAGTCGTCCAGCGGCGCGGTGACATGCACCCTCATAACGCATGGGCTGATTTATTGAACCACGCCTGTGCATCGCAGGGTCCGGCCATTCCCGCGCCTGTGCAGGGTTCTTTGCTGCACTGGACGCTGCAGGCTTGCCGGCGGGATTTAATGCAGATCGAGACGGTGACCGCTCGATTCCGACTCTTTAGACATTGATCCTTATTAAATTATTGCCCTGCTGGCAGCACACAATTTTCTATGTACGCTACAATGCTTGCCGGGCACGAAGTGATGGCATTGTGGTCAGAAACCACGCTTGTATCCTGCACGGGCAGGAGTAATGCAGCCTTTAATCAAAATTAGACGAAGGATGTTGTGATGACCAAACGCATGCTGCTTGTCCTGCTGGCGCTGGGCCTGGTGCTGGGCGCGATGTTCGGCTGGAAATACTATATGGGGCAAAAAATGGCGGCACTGGCCAGCATGCCGCCGCCGCCGGCAACCGTGGCCGCGGCCGAAGTGCAAACCGAGACCTGGCAGCCCTATCTGGCAGCGGTGGGTTCACTGGTGGCAACCCAGGGCATCCTGGTCACCACGGAGATAGCGGGAAAGGTCAGCGCAATCCACTTCGAGTCCGGGCAGCAGGTGGAGGCCGGCACCCTGTTGCTGCAGCTCGATGACAGCGTCGACCAGGCCGAGCTTGAGGGCATCGTCGCCGAGCGGCGCATGTCCGAACTGCAGTTCAAGCGGCGCGAGGAGTTGCTCGATTCCAAAACGATTTCGCGTTCCGATGTCGACGAGGCACGGCTGCGCATGGAAAACGCCATCGCACAACTGGATACCAAGCGCGCCAAGATCGCGAAAAAGCGCATTACCACGCCCTTCAGTGGCTGGCTGGGCATCCGTCAGGTGGACCTGGGTGAATACCTGCAACCGGGTGCCGCCATTGTGCCGCTGGATGCAATGGATCCAATCTATCTCGACTACGCCCTGCCCGAACGCGAACTCGACCAGATCTCGGTGGGCCAGGAAGTCGAGGTCAGGGTGCAGGCCTTTCCCGACGAGACCTTCAGCGGCCGGGTCGCGGCGCTGAACCCGGGAATCGATCCGGGCACGCGTAGTCTGCGGGTTCGTGCCACGCTCGAGAATCCGCAGGCGCGGCTGCGCCCCGGGATGTTCGCCGAGGTGCGCACCCTCCTGCCACAACGCCCGGCAGTACTCACCCTGCCGCAGACCGCGATCACCTACAACCCCTACGGCGATTCCGTTTTCGTGATCCAGGAGAATGAGTCCGGGTCCCTTGTGCAGCGTCGCCAGGTCAAGACCGGCGGGGTGCGCAACGGCCGGGTCGAGATCGTGACGGGACTGCAGGCAGGCGAACGCGTGGTCATCGCGGGACAGGTGAAGCTGCGTAATGACCAGCCGGTAGTCGTCGACAACAGCATCCTGCTGGACACGCAAATCACACGCCCATGAAATTTACCGATCTGTTCATTCACCGGCCGGTGCTGGCCAGTGTCGTCAGCCTGCTGATACTGGTGGTGGGGCTGCGCTCCCTCGGCCTGCTGGAGGTGCGCCAGTACCCGGAGACCCGGGATACGGTCGTCACCGTGAGCACCTTCTACCCCGGTGCCAGCAGCGAACTGGTGAAGGGGTTCATCACCACCCCGCTGCAGCAGGCCATCGCCGAAGCCGACGGCATCGATTTCCTGTCCTCGACCAGCAGCCAGGGCCGCTCGGTGATCGAGGCGCACATGGTCCTGAACTACGATCCCAAGGCCGCCGTCTCGGAGATCCAGGCCAAGGTCGCCAGCCAGCGCAATGTGCTGCCGGATGAAGCCGACGACCCGGTGATCGATGCGACCACGGGCGAGCGTACTGCATTGATGTACATGGCCTTCTACAGCGATGCCATGTCACCCTCGCAGATCACCGACTACCTGCTGCGTGTGGTGCAGCCGAAGTTGCAGGCGGTGCCCGGCGTCGCCAAGGCCGAATTGATCGGTAACAAAACCTTCGCCATGCGCATCTGGCTGGATCCGCAGCGCATGGCCGCACTCGATGTGACGGCCAGCGAGGTGCAGCAGGTGCTGCGGGACAACAACTACCTGGCCGGCATCGGCCAGACCAAGGGCGCACAGGTCGCCATCGACCTCAGCGCCACCACGGATATCAGCCGCGAAGAGGACTTCCAGGAGCTGGTGCTGCGCAATAGCGGGGATACGCTGATCCGTCTGCGCGATGTTGCCACCGCGGAGATGGGGGCGGCCGACTATGACAGCAGCACCTGGTACAACGGCAAGACCGCCATCTTCATCGGCATCAAGCAGGCACCCGGTGCCAACCCGTTGACCGTTGCCGGACGGGTGCATGCCTTGCTGCCGGAATTGCGCGCACAGCTGCCATCGGGACTCGAGGCGGGCATCCCCTACGATGCCAGTGTCTTCATCGAGGATTCTATCCGCGAGGTGTTCACTACCCTGATAGAGGCGGTGGTCATCGTGCTGCTGGTGGTGTATCTGTCGCTGGGGTCGATGCGGGCCGCGCTGATCCCGGCCGTTGCGGTGCCGCTGTCACTGGTCGGCGGCGTCTTCCTGATGTTGCTGATGGGGTTTTCGATCAACCTGCTGACACTGCTGGCGCTGGTGCTGGCCATCGGCCTGGTGGTGGATGATGCCATCATCGTTGTCGAGAACGTGCATCGCCACATCGAGCAGGGCGAGACTCCGCTCAATGCCGCCCTGCACGGTGCGCGCGAGCTGGCCATGCCGATCATCTCCATGACCACCACGCTGGTCGCGGTGTATGCCCCGATCGGTTTCATGGGCGGGCTGGTCGGCACCCTGTTCACGGAGTTCGCCTTCACCCTGGCCGGCGCGGTACTCATCTCGGGCGTGGTGGCGTTGACACTCTCGCCGATGCTGTCCTCGCGGGTGCTGAAGGCGTCCAGCGGCGAAGGACGCTTCGAACACGCCGTGGAGCATTTCTTCAATGGCCTGGCGGATCGCTACCGGCGTGCACTGCGGAGTTCCCTCGATACCCTGCCGGTGACGCTGGTCTTCGCCACCGTGGTGCTGTTCAGTATTTACTTCATGTTCGTCACCGCACAGAGCGAGCTGGCGCCCGATGAGGACCAGAGCATCCTGTTCTTTCAGGCCACGGCGCCGCAGACGGCCACCATTGACTACAACGAGGCCTATATCCGGCAGATTGTATCGCTGTTCGAAAGCGTCCCGGAATTCGACAAGAGTTTCATCCTTGCCGGCTTCGGTGGCGATGTGAGCACCACCTTCGGCGGCATCAAGCTGCCCACACCCTCGCAGCGCGAGCGCAGCCAGATGCAGATTCAGCCGGAGGTGCAGCAGAAGCTTAACTCGGTGGCCGGACTGCAGACCGCGGTATTCCCCAGACCCAGCCTGCCCGGCTCGGGCGGCGGACTGCCACTGCAGTTCGTCATCACCAGCGACGCCGGCTATGAGCGACTCGATGAAGTCGCCGGGCAGCTGATCGGCACGGCCATGGCCAGTGGCAAGTTCGCCTTCGTGCGCAAGTCGGTCGAGTTCACCCGCCCCAAGACCACCGTAGAAATCGATCGTGACCGCGCCGGTGACCTCGGTATCAGCATGGCCGATATCGGTCGCAACCTCGCGACCCTGCTGGGTGATAACGATGTCAATCGCTTCAGTCTGGAGGGACGCAGTTACAAGGTGATCCCGCAGGTAGCACGGCAGTTCCGGCTCGACCAGGCGATGCTGGATGACTACTACCTGCGCACCGAAAGCGACGAACTGGTGCCGCTGTCCAGCCTGGTCAGTTTCAAATCCACGGTCGAACCGAGCAAGCGCACCCAGTTCCAGCAGCTCAATTCCATCTCCGTCGAAGGTGTCATGGCCAATGGCGTCAGCCTGGGCGAGGCGGTGAACTACCTCGAGGAGCAGGCCCGGCAACAGTTTCCGCGCGGCTTCACCTGGGACTACATGGGCCAGTCACGGCAATACGCACAGCAGGGCAGCAGCCTGATCATGACCTTCTTCATGTCACTGCTGGTCATCTATCTGGTGCTGGCGGCGCAGTTCGAGAGCTGGCGCGACCCGATCATCATCCTGGTGTCGGTGCCGATGTCGATCGCCGGCGCACTGGCGTTCCTGACACTCGGTTTCGCCACCGTGAATATCTATACCCAGGTCGGGCTGATCACGCTCATCGGGCTGATCGCCAAGAACGGCATCCTGATTGTTGAATTCGCCAACCAGCTGCAGCTCGGCGAGGGACTCTCGAAGCGCGACGCCGTGATCAAGGCCGGGACCATCCGGCTGCGACCGATCCTCATGACCACGGTTTCGATGATCATGGCCATGGTGCCACTGCTGATCGCCAGTGGACCCGGCGCCGTAAGCCGCTTTCACATCGGTCTGGTGGTCGCCAGCGGGCTGGGTATCGGCACCCTGTTCACCCTGTTCGTGGTACCGGCCGTGTACCTGCTGATTGCCCGTGACCATGCCGGGACACAGGCTGCCCTGGCGGAAGCCTGACCGGCCCGTTGCCAGATTCGTCACCGGCATTGAATGGATAATTGCTGATGAAGATAACCTTTTACGGAGTACGTGGTTCAATCCCCTCACCGGGACCTGACACTTGCCGTTACGGCGGCAATACATCCTGCGTACACATTGAAACGGCCAGCGGCCAGGATATGGTGCTGGATGCCGGTACCGGCATCAGAAGCCTGGGCAAACGACTGATTGAGAAAGATGGAATAATCAACATTCTGCTGTCACATGGCCACTGGGATCACATTCAGGGCTATCCGTTCTTCAAGCCGATCTACCAGCCGGACAGACAAATTCGTGTCTATACAAGCGCCGTAGACCATCACGGTCAACTCTGTTCGCTGTTTGACCAGATTGACGGCGCCAATTTTCCCGTGAAAGCGAGTGACTTGCCGTCTCGATCTGTCTGTGTAACCGAGAACGTCGAGTCCGAACTGGCCAGGCAGAATATCTGCGTCAGTCGCATGCCGATCAATCATCCGGGTGGAGGCTACGCCTACCGCATCGAGGACAATGGCACGTCCTGCGCATATGTAACAGACAATGAACTTGAACCTCCGGGGAAGTTGTCCACGAGATATGATCAATGGGTAAAGTTCTGCCATGGCGTTGATGTGCTGATACATGACGCCCAGTATCTGCCCTCCGATATGCCTCACAAGCATGGCTGGGGCCATTCGCTGGTATCTCAGGTACGACAGCTTGCGGTAGACGCCGAGGCAGGCTGTCTTGTCATGTTCCACCATGATCCTGACAGAACGGATACCGAGATTGATTTTATCCAGAAAGACAACGAACATTTTTTTTATGGCCAGCGCACTCCATCAATCAGTCTCTGTGCCGCTGAGCACATGCAGATAAAACTTACGCCGAACCGGGATAAAAAAACAGTTGTCGAAGTTACCCGGTGATGCTGCTGATCAACACTGCGGGGTAATACGCACTCCGGCAGTATATGTTCGCGCCTCACGAAAATCCGCCCTGGCTGAAGCAGGCTCGTGCCGGCGTAAGACGCTGCACGATACGTGTGGCCTTCAGGGAATGGGGCGTCTGTTCTTGCCGTGCTTTTCTTCCTTCCGCGCCGGACAAGTCCCGCTTCGACGGGTGGCTTCAATGGCTGGCTGATCAAGATTAATGATATGAAACACATTCACAGGTATTACTCACCGAACGATTTGTATAACAAGATCATGCAGGGGCTTGAGAAAACCGGCAAGGATTTGTCCAGGATCACGCTTGATGATCTTCAGCCCGTTGATGAATTTCATATCCGCGGTGATGTCGCAACAAAAGAGCTGATCAAACTCTCCTGTTTCACGCCAGACATGCATATCCTTGATGTTGGCTGCGGCGTGGGTGGTTCCACACGTCGTCTGTCACATGAAACAGGTTGTTGTGTAACCGGCATTGATTTGAGTGACGAATACATTGAAGCCGCAGAAAGACTGACGCAATTACTCAACATGCAGGAACGTGTAAAGTTCCATGCTGCAAGTGCGCTTGCATTGCCTTTTGATGACAATACATTTGACGGTGCCTGGTCGATCCAGATGAACATGAATATCGAGGATAAACCGGGGTGGCTAAAGGAAGTGTATCGTGTACTCAAACCCGGCGGGCGTGCTGTTTTATATGAGGTGTGTGGCAACAAAAACACGCCGGTTCATTTTCCGGTGCCGTGGGCGCAGGACAGTTCCATGAGTTTTCTGGTACCGCCGGAGTCATTTCGCGATGTCATAACATCCGCCGGTTATTATATTGACGTCTGGAATGACAAGACGGGTCTTGCGCAGCAGGCCTTTGCACATATGATGGAACCTGCGGGTGAGCCGGATTTGCCGGCACTGGGTGTGCACCTGCTGGTTGGAAACGACATCCTGACCAAGGCCTATAACCTGCATCGAAATCTTGATGACGAACGTGTCAGCCTGATCGAGACAGTCGCGGTAAAACCTGATAGTCAAAAAAAGGGCGTACAGCCGTAATTTAATGTACCCCACTAATCAGTCCCGTGAGTCTATAATTGCCGGAAAGCCAGGATCACGGTTACACTGGCAAAGGAACACGGGAAGGTCTATACCATGGCACAATCCATATTTGAGCGCAGTGGCGGGTTTGCAAGCGTAAGTCGCATCGTCATGTCATTTTACGAGCGGGTCCTGGATTCGCCTGTTCTGAGCCCGTATTTTGTTAATACGGACATGAAGATACTTATCGACCACCAGACCAAATTCATCGCCTTTCTGATGGGTGGACCGGTCAGCTTCTCGGACGAGCATCTGGAAAGGCTGCACCGGCACATGGGCATTGACCGCCGCACATTTGATGAAATGGTCAGCCTGCTGACCGAGACACTGGAAGACTTCGATCTGGACGACGATGACGTTGCCGCGGTAGCGAGGGAACTTGAACGGCGCGCACCCCTGATTGTCTCCAAAAACTGACCACTAACAGGCCATGGACAATCTCAAGGAACTTGTTCAAATGCTGGGTATCGGAGTTGCCGTAGCAGATCTGGAGTCATGGGCCGTGCTGTTTGAAAACGCCAGATTCTTCGATGCCATTCCAACCGGAGAGAATCCGGACGCAGCGTTGACAAAACGCATACCGGAACTGAATACCGAGCGAGCCTTGACCCGGATCGGACAGGGACGGGCATACAGTTTCGATTTTGAAAGCAAGGTTGGTGCCCGTACCACACCCCTGTCAATTATTATACGTCCGCTGCCGGGCAATCCTGACCAGGCGCTGATCGAGTGCCATGATATCTCCAAACAGAAACACGCTGAATACATGCTCGAATCGTATTCGAAGATGTCTGAAAAACATACCCGTGAATTACAGCGTGAAAAAGAACGGGTCGAGAAACTGCTGCTGAACATAATGCCCCGCTCCATCTACGAGGAGATGAAGGACTTTGGTACCACAACCCCGCAACGCTTCGACAGCGCTTCAGTCATGCTGCTTGATTTCGTCGGCTTCACGGATATGGCAATATCCCAGGATCCGTCCGGACTTATCACTCAACTGAACGACATGTTCACCGCATTCGATCGCATTGTTGAGCTTTTTGGCTGTGAACGCATCAAGACCATCGGTGATGCCTACATGGCAGTTTCCGGAATTCCGGACGCTAATCCCGACCATGCCAATAACGTGGCACGCGTTGCGCTGCGTATACGGCGCTACCTTGAGCGACGTAATCTCGCCCATGCTGCCGAACCCTGGGTTTGCCGCATCGGGATCAATACCGGTCCGCTCATTGGCTCCATCGTCGGCATCCAGAAATATGTCTACGATATCTTCGGACCAGGAGTAAATCTTGCCGCACGCATGGAAAGTTTTTCAGATCCAATGCAAATTACACTGTGTGCAGAGACCCACGAACTTATCAAGGACGAATTCTCCTGCACGCTGCTGGGTGATTTCGAAATAAAGGGATTTGGCATCAAGACACTTTATTCGCTGGACAGTGAACTCGGCAAGTAAGGAAACCCTGTTCGGCATTACACCTCCCGCTAATACAACAAGAACCGCCAAACGACGCCAGCTGACGTGACCGGGATGTAGCGCTGCACTTGAAAACTGGATTCATGCCCATGGCTAGCGGTTAGCTGCAAGGAAACGGTTTGTCATGCGTCAACAGCGTGTTGCTTCTCCGGAATGACCAGTGCGATCCCGCCGAGTATCGCTATGGAGGCAAGCACCAGACGCAGGGTTATTGGCTCGCCAAGAAATGCAAAACCGCCCAGGGCCGCGATCACCGGAACACCAAGCTGTACAGTTGCGGCACTGGTCGACTTCAACGCGGGTAATACCGAGTACCAGATGGCATAGCCTATGCCCGAAGCCAGTGCGCCCGACGCTACCGCATAGCATAATCCGGCATTATCCAGGGATGCACTGCGAAACATGAACAGGCTCAGTGCAACTGATACCGGGACAGCACGCAGAAAATTACCCGCCGTTACCTTGAGGGGATCGCCCGCACCTTTCCCGCGCAAGGAATAGACACCCCATGCCACACCGGCACCCAGCATCAATAAAGAACCCTGTAGTGGCGGCGCCGAGAATCCCGGAAGCAACAGACCGACAAGCCCGCCGAAAGCAAGTACAAGACCGGCGAACTGCAATTGCTGCAGACGTTCACCCGACAAAATACCATATCCTGTCATCGTTGCCTGGACGGCACCGAAGAGCAGAAGTGCGCCTGTTGCCGCAGTCAGGCTGGTATAAGCAAAAGAGAAGCCGGCTGCATACACAAACAGGGCCAGTGCCGATGGCCAGTTGCCACGGCCGACGTGTTTGCCGTGCCTCATCTGCACCAGCAGCCAGAGCATGACCGCTCCGGAGACCAGGCGAAGGGAGGTGAAACTGGCTGCATCAATGCCGGTATGTTCGAGTGCGATCCGGCAGAGAAGTGAATTTCCGGCGAATGCGGTCATAGCCAGCATTGTCAGGGCAATAATGCGAACATATGACATTGTCAGTTTCCCAAAAAGACAACAATTGATCTGTAACTGGCAAGGATACAGCATGCGAACGGATTCCAGCCGGAAGACCAGCTAAACGGGTGCTGCAGAATCGTTCCGGCTATTTGACAGTCATTGTACAGACGCCCTGGCTATCAGTGGCCAGTCTATAGATGCCCATGAGAGTATGCGACCGGCTATACTTGAAACCGTCGGAGAAACCACATGCCCTGCAAACGATTGATCTACATTACGCTCTTGTGCACATTTCACTGGCTACTGCTTGCCTGTGGATCCATGACGATCAGGGATACGTCAACACAATCGTATATACCCATCCAGGGCTGGGTGCTTGAACTGCATCAGAATGTTGTCATTCCCTCTGGCCGAGCCCGGGTGTTTTTTCAGGAAGGGCGATTGGTATACGCGGTCAACGAATATAAACCGCACTGTCAACTGGTCGTTCGGGACATTTCAGAACAACCCCGGGATGTTCATGCAGGCCGCTTTGCCATCGACAGAGTGTTCGGGAGTACTGATGAGTTTGTCAGCAATGATCGCATACTTCTGGCGGCAAACGGTGCTGCTGTCGTCGCAGATGGTGGAGATGGAGGCGGTGAACGTTTCCTGATTTTTCTCTATCACTTGCAACTGCATGACGACAGGCAGCCACACGTTACCTACCTGGTGTGTGGCGGCGCAGCAGAAGAGCCGTTTCTCGCCAGGTATCCAACGCTTCAGGATATCCATGCCTCATTGGGGAAATACGCCACGCTGATAGTTCCGGAACAAGGCTGAAACCTGTCGTCAGTGACAGGACGATCCGACAGAAGCAAGCCCGCCAGCAGGCTGCTTCCCGGTGACTATCAACGATGATCCGGTGGCATACTCAGGACTTGAAGCGGAATTTCGGCAGGCTGATGCCATATTGAATGGCCAGTAAACGCGAGATAAATATACCCAGCCCGGCAATCACGGCAGCCAGTGTTATATCCTGGCCAGAATATAGCAGGCCTATAAAGAGCAGCGAGCCACCCCAGGAGACCGTCGCATAGAGTGGACTAAGAAACACAACGGGTGGCTCATTACAGAGAACGTCACGGAAGATACCGCCCATGGTCCCGGTCATCACACCCATGAAGCTGGCGACAAATGCGGGCGCGCCAACCATCAATGAGACCAGTGTCCCTGCGACAGCAAACGTTGCGAGTCCTGCGGCATCAGCAATAAGAAATAATTTTTCCGGGATCACTACAAGTCTTGCGGCAATAAATACTGCTACGGCGCTGCCGAGTGAAACGATGAAAAACATATCATCGCGTATCCAGAATACCTCACGGTCCAGAAGCATATCACGCAGTGATCCACCCCCCAGCCCCGTGGCAATGGCAATAATAATCACGCCAAACAGGTCGAACTGCTTGAATCCTGCCTTAAGCACGCCTGAAGCTGACGAGACAATGACTGCCAGCAGTGTTATCCAGTACAGGTTCTCCAGGAGTACGGGGGTTGGCTCTAGTGTCATTTGCGAATATCCGTAGCTGCTCCTGGCGCCGAACTACCTTTGGCTTGCCTGCATATTAGGGCATATAGCTGCAGAGAAGTATTTATTCACAACTATGCCAGCGTTAATGAGGCGTCATGTGAGCAAATGCATGCAACCTGACTTTCCCGGTGGCCAGGTCACGATCTATAACATCCTATAAAAGCACGGCGACCCGAAGGTCGCCGTCAATGGTCGTTGGCCGGTTGCCCGGATCGCGGGCGTTATTCAGGCGGGCCGGATCCCCAGGGTGAGGCAGCGGTTCATCAATTCGCGGTCGCCATTGACCACATATAATCTGGCACCGGCCCGGCTTGCCCAGCGTTTCAGCATGAGCAGCAGAGCAAGCCCTGAATCACGAACAATGCTCACGTGTTTAAAATCAACGATATAACGACGATAGGTTGTGCCACTATCGTGGCAGGATTCCCTTAGTGCCAGGGTCAGTAGCAGGTCGAACGGGCCATTGATCCTGATCGTCAATGAACCGTTATCTGAAATTGCCTGTAAACGACTGGATATCATGACGCTCACTCCTCCATTAATTCCACAAATATGCCCCCGTACTTGTTCTTGTATGCCAGCCTGGTTGATGTGATCCAGGCGTCATCAATGACGGAAGTGGTGCATACACTTACCATGGCATTGAATGGGCTGGGTGCTATGTGCATGCGCCGGATCAACCACCTCCCGGGGTAACGCTGCATGATGCTTTGCGTTACACAGCGGCACATAACCGCATTCTATTAATATAGTAGATAATTGCGTGTGTATATCCGTAAAATTACCCAGAGCAGCAGAAACCACGTTATATACCCTGCAATACATGTGTATATAAGACCGTCAAGGGGACCGAAATGCCAGCGACCATTCAGTTACGCCTGCCCGGGACCCCTGAAGCAGTGGCAATCAATCGGTGAAGAACTACACCGCCATCCTGATTGTTTGCACGCTGATCCTGGTCGGCTTTTTCCTGTCCTGGTATGTGGACAGAAGTTACGAACGTTACCTCAACAATCAGCAGGCGCTGATGCAGCAATCCACCCGGGGCGCTGCAAGAATCATTGAACTCTATATCAGGGAAGTACGCCGGCGCGTCGATCTGTTTACCGAGGAAGAAGGAACGATCATTGGCAAGCTGTCCCTGAACCCTACGGACGAAGCCATGGAGGTGGAATTCGAGGACAGGGTCAAACGGCATTTCCCGGACTTCTTTACCTATACCATCACGGACAGCCTGGGCACGGTCTTGCTTGACGATCTCGAGGGTAAGATAGCCAACCTGTGCCAGGCTGACATCCATCACTTTGCTGGCGGGGAAAGTCAGCAGGTTTTCATACATCCCAACCCGCTTGGCTATCACTTTGACATCATGTCCATCTGGGAAAACCTGCAGGGTGACCGGGGTATCTTCTTTATCAGCATCAATCCGGCGGTGCTGGCGCGCATTCTCGCCAACAGCCAGCTGCACGACCACGAACTCATACTGCTGCATAGAGACAAACCCGGCTTTATTGAAATCACAGCCGCTGGCACACGTGCCGATTTGCAGGGCCAAACCAACCTGTCTCCCGAGCAACTGGCGCGCATCAGTGTCACCGAGGCCGTCGAAGGCAGCCTGTGGACACTTGCAGACGTACCAGACGCCAACCTGTTTGCCAAATACAAAAACCGGCTGTGGCGTCAGGCAGCATCTGTGTTCCTTGTGTTTCTGCTGTTCAGCACCGTCATGGCCGTGCTCATCAGGCGTGCAGATCTGCAACGCAGCAGTGCCGAGCGCGCGGTACGCGAATCCCGCAACCAGCTGGAAATGCGCGTCGACAGCCGCACCCGGCAGCTATCGGCCATAAACAGCCAGCTGGAATCCGAGATTGACGAGCGTCACCGCGCAGAGCAGGCACTCAAACACGAAATTGATGAACGCAGGCAAACAGAAAATACCTTGCGTGCCCTGCATGAAATCACCTCGGCGCACAAGCTGCCGTTCAATGACAAGGTTCGGGCTCTGCTGGAAAACGGCTGCCGGCAATTCGGCCTGCCTATCGGGATACTCGCGCGTATCGATGGCGAGAGCTACGAGGTCATCGAGGCTATCTCGCCCGATAATTCCATTGTCCCCGGCGCAGTGTTCGAGCTGGGAAATACCTATTGCCGTGAAACAGTCAAGGCCGACGGCCCCATCGGCTTTGAACATGCCGCGCACTCCGACTGGAAGAACCACCCCTGCTACCAGGCATTCAAGCTGGAAACTTACCTCGGGATTCCGGTCGCCGCGGGCAGCAAGGTCTATGGAACCCTGAATTTTTCCAGCCCGACACCGCGCAAGAAACACTTTACCGCCACCGATGTGGAAATGCTCAGGCTGATGGGCCAGTGGGTTGGCAGCGAAATCTACCGCCAGCAGACCGAACAGGCGCTCAAGCAGGAAAGAGACAAGGTACAGCGCTATCTCGATGTAGCCGGCGTCATCATGCTGGTCATTGGCGCTGATCAGCGTGTCAGCCTGATCAACAAAAGGGGCTGCGAGCTGCTGGGTGCGGATGAACGGGACATCATCGGCAGCAACTGGTTTGACAATTTCGTACCGGCCGAGAGCCGCGAGGAAATCAGGGCATTCTTCGTCAGGCTGCTGGCGCGCGAGGAAGAACTCCCGGAGTACTTCCAGAGATCGATACTCACCCGCCGCGGCGAGGAACGGCTGATCGCCTGGCACAACAAGCTCCTCTATGACGAATCAGGTAACATAACCGCGACGCTGAGTTCCGGTGAGGACATCACGGTACAGCAACAGGCGCTGGAACAACTCAGACAGCGTGAGGAGCAACTGCGTCTGACACTGGAAAATGCCCCGATCGGCATACTGACATCCGGACTGGATGGCCGTTTGCTCAGCGTCAACCCGGCCTTCTGCAATATTCTCGGCTACAGCGCCGAAGAGCTCACCCGCCTGTCCGTCGAGGATATCACCCACCCGGACGACTGGGAGGAAACCAGCAAGCAGTTCGATGCCCTGGTGCGCGGTGATATCGACAACTACGAACTGGAGAAACGCTATCTGCGCCGTGACAGCGCCGTCATCACCGCGCGCGCGCGCGCCGGACTGGTACGGGATGGGCAGGGCAGGCCTCTGATGGTGGTGGGCGAGGTCGAGGATATTTCCCAGCGCCAGCGCACCGAGAAGATATTCCAGCTGGTGGTCGAGTCGGCGCCCAATGCCATTGTCATGATCGATTCGGGTAGACGGATCGTGCTCGTCAATTCCCAGACTGAACGATACTTCGGTTACCGGCGCGACGAGTTACTGGGTAAGCCCATCGAGGTACTGATACCCGAGCGCATGCGCATGCACCACCCTGAATATGTCGAGCAGTTCAAGTCCGAGCATCGTGCCCGTCCCATGGGGCTTGGCCGTGACCTGTACGGGATGCGCAAGGACGGTAGCGAGTTTCCTGTCGAGGTCGGCCTCAGTCCGGTTGAAACTGGTCAGGAACTGCTCATCCTCAGTGCCATTGTCGACATCTCCGAGCGGGTTAGCAGCAACCGGGAACTGCAGCGCATGCGCACCTATCTCAAGAACATTATCGATTCCATGCCCTCGGTGCTGGTCGGCGTCGACAAGAAAGGCCGGGTTACGGAGTGGAACCAGAGTGCCGAGAAGGCAACTGGCGTGCCGACCGGCGAGGCCATCGGGCAACCTTTCAACACCCTGTTTCCGGAACTCGAATCCCAGCTCGAGAATATAAGGGAGGCGATTCGCACCCATGCCCCGTTGCACACAGAACGTCTGATTACGGAGAAGGACGGTGAAACACGCTATGCCGATGTCATGGTCTACCCGCTGCTGGCAAACGGCGCAGCCGGCGCGGTGATCCGGGTTGATGACATTACCAACCGGGTGCGCATCGAGCAAATGATGGTGCAGACGGAAAAGATGATGTCCGTCGGCGGGCTTGCCGCCGGAATGGCGCACGAAATCAACAACCCGCTGAGCGGTGTGCTGCAAAGCAGCCAGAACATCCAGCGCCGGCTCTCCCCTGAGCTGGAACCAAACCGGCGTGCCGCTGAGGCGCTGGGTGTTGACCTGGAACGGCTGCACCGTTATCTGGATGAGCGTGGCATCCTCGGTTTCGTCGACGCCATCCAGCAGTCAGCCAGCCGCGCCAGCCATATCGTCGCCGATATGCTCGCCTACAGCCGCAGTTCCAGTATCGACTTTCAGCCGGCACGCGTCGTCGACATGCTTGAAACCGTGGTACGGCTGGCCGCCAGCGATTATGATTTAAAGAAAAAGTATGACTTTAAACAGATCGAAATCGTGCGCGATTTTGACCCGCAACTCGATACGCTGGTTTGCGACCACACGGAAATTGAGCAAGTGCTGCTGAACCTGATCAAGAACGCTGCCCAGGCGATGACCGAGGGCGGCGCCCAGCCCTCCGCCCAGCGTATTATCCTTCGCACCCGCCGGGAGGAAGAATACGGGTGCATTGAGATACAGGACAACGGCCCCGGCATGGACCCGCAGACGCAACGCCGGGTATTCGAACCGTTCTTCACCACCAAGGCAGCAGGCGTGGGAACCGGGCTGGGCCTTTCCGTGTCCTATTTCATAGTGACCGAGCAGCACAAGGGCACTATAGACGTTAGCTCCAATCCCGGAGAAGGCACCTGTTTTACCGTACGCCTGCCACTCCACTGGAAGCCCGCCGCATGAGCCCACGGGTACTGGTAGTGGATGACGAGCCGTTCATCGTTACCGGACTGCGGACCTTTCTGGAGGATGAAGGCATGCAGGTAGAAAGCGCGGCTTCAGGGGAAGAGGCCCTGGACGTCATACGCAATGATTCCGGCATTGATGTCTGCATCATGGACATGCGGCTGCCCGGCATGAACGGCGACACCACCATTCGCTCCCTGCATGAAATCTGCCCGGACCTGAGGTTCATCATCCATACCGGCACGGCGGACTACAGCATCCCCGATGATCTGCGTGCCATGGGGATTGGCGAACGCCAGCTGTTTGCCAAACCGCTGCTGGACATGGCACCGCTGGCACAAACGGTAACCGCGCTGGCGGCTGGCAGGGACTAGTGTGATGGATGCACCTGCCAAAGTCCTCACCATCGAGGACGAAACACCGATCCGTAGCGGCATCGTTGCCTACCTTGAAGACAGCGGCTTCACCATGCTGGAAGCCAACGACGGCCCTGGCGGCCTGGAGATCCTGCGTCGGGAGCACCCGGATGTCGTGCTCTGCGACCTGCGACTGCCAGGCATGGATGGACTGGAAGTATTGTCCACCATTACCAGTGAGTCACCTGAGACACCGGTGATCGTGGTCTCGGGTGTCAGCCAGCTCAATTACGCCGTGCAGGCACTCAAGCTCGGCGCCTGGGACTACGTCACCAAGCCTATCCATGATATGGCGGTGCTGGAAAGCGCCGTGCGCCGGGTCATCAAGCATGCAGAACTGCTGCGCCAGAACCGTGAGTACCGTGAACACCTGGAAGCACTGAACCGTGAACTGGCCCAGACCCTGAGGCATCTCCAGGAGGATGAAGAGGCCGGACGCAGGATCCAGTGCCAGTTACTACCGAAAGACAACCTGCGCTTTGGCAGCTACACATTCCGGCGTCGCCTGTTCCCGTCCATGTATCTCAGCGGGGACTTCGTCGATTACTTCTCCATCGATGACACGCGTATCGGTTTTTACATGGCGGATGTATCCGGTCATGGCGCGGCCTCTGCCTTCGTGACCGTGATGCTCAATACCATGGTGATCCAGTACCGTGATGCACTCTGGCAATCAGGTGACGATAGCATCCTGCACCCGCAGCAAATCCTGCAGCGGCTTAACCGTGACCTGTGCCGCCAGAACCTCGACAAGCACCTTACCCTGTTCTACGGGGTAATCGATCTTGGGCAGCATACCCTGCACTACAGTAACTCGGGACAATTCCCCTACCCGTTACTGTATGACGGGCATGAGGTCATTTCACTCGAATGCCCGGGACGACCGCTTGGTCTGTTTGGAGATGCACAGTACAAGCTTTGGCAACGTGAACTGCCGCCGGAATGCGTGCTGGTGCTGGTATCAGATGGCATACTGGAACTGATGTCCGAAGCGTCCATGCTGCAAAGATACAGCGACCTGCTTTCAGACAGACATGGCGATGATCTGGACAGGATGACGGACGGTCTCAATGTCCTGGCAGAGAAGCGCCTCCCGGATGACATTACCTTTCTGGTGATCAGCAGGAGTCCCGCTAATGGATAACGACAAGGTCCTGCATGCCAGCGATAATGATGTGCATGTGCTGCGTTTCATCGGGAATATCCGCTACACCCTGACCCCCTCCATCGACCACTTCCTGGAAAGGCTTTTTAGCGGTCCAAAGCCGGCCGGTTTTGTCATCGACCTTACGGAAACCGACAGCATTGACAGTACCAATCTCGGCCTGCTCGCCCGTCTCGCCAAGCGCATGCAGGCACTCGATACCCGGCGCATCACCATCGTGTCGAATCGCCCGGACATCAATTCCGTACTCAACAGCATGGCCCTGAACGAAGTTTTCGACATCGTCGAGAATACTTGCCTGGAGACGGAAGCGCTGCAGGAGGTGCCACAGCAGGATGTCGACAAGCAGACCCTGACACGCACCCTGATAAAAACACACCGTGCCCTGATGGATCTCAATGAGCACAACAGGAATATTTTCCGGGACGTTGTCACCGCCCTGGAGAAGAACGGAGCCAGGGGTTAGTGCTGATGTGGCCTTTGGGAAAACTGTTGTTATCCGCTAGGACGGGGCAGATTCCACAAGTGCAGCGCTAGTCAGCCGACCCTTTCCGTCAGGGTTGTCGGGCCCGTCGTCAACTCCGGCAGCTTCGACGCAGGCAATCACCTTGTCAGTCACACCGCAGGCGCAGCATCTTCGATCGAGGTGCGACTTCTCATTAGTTGCTAATAACATGCTCATATTTCATTGCTAGCCTGTTTTACCGCAAGCCGCACTGAGAGTACTGGCGCGACTCCAGTCCGGTGCCGGGTCTGGCCAGCACCGAAACAGGCCGAGCACTGTTATGAAAGCGCCATGTAGCAAGCACATTATTAACGGGACGTCGTTACAGGGAGCAAACCATGACATCCAATCTTGCAATGCTGGCACCGGAACAGGATCCTCTTCATGCTTTGCTGGAAGACTTGCTGGCGCTGAAACAGCGTATCCTGACAGGAACCGGCAAACAGCTGACCGAACTGGCCGTTGACGATACTGACAGGGACTGCCTTCGCAGTCTCGAGAACCTGCTGAATTACATTGTCATGCGCCGTGAAGATCTGCGCCCCTTGCAGGTGCGCCTGGCAAATGCCGGACTGTCATCGCTCGGTCGCGGCGAACCTCACGTAATGAAGAATATCGACCGCGTGATCGACATGCTCTCTCGTGCTGTATTACAGCAGTCATGTGAGGACGGGAACAACTTCAGCCACAGTGATTACGAAGCGGGGCACTGCCTGCTTCGACAGCGTGCGGAAATGTTTTTTGGCACAGCACGCTCGCAGCGGGCTGAATACATCATGGTCACCATGCCAACCGAGGCAGCCAGCAATTTTGAGCTGGTCAATCACCTTGTTGCTACAGGCATGGATACCGCGCGCATAAATTGTGCCCATGATGACATGGCTACATGGCACAACATGATCATCAATATACGGCTTGCGGCGAAACTCCACGAAAGAAGCTGTCGCATTCTCATGGACCTCGGCGGACACAAGATCCGCACCCGCCACATCACCACCAGCAAGGACAAGTCCGGGAAGGCCGGGAAAAGGCACCTGCGGATTCACCACAGTGACTGGCTGGTGCTCAGCAGAAAACGTGGCAGCCCGGAAGTGTACGACGCCCTGTTTGATGTCCCGGTAAAGGCCGTCATTACCTGCACCTGTCCGGAAATCATCAAGCAACTGCAAATGAATGAGTCTGTATGGATCGATGATGGAAAAATCGGCTCCGTAATCAGGGAGAAGCGCGGTGATACCGCGCTACTGCAGGTCACTCGCGTCGGCCCCCGGGGAGCACGCGTCCGGGAGGAAAAGGGCCTGAATTTTCCCGAGACCCGGCTGGACCTGCCAACCCTGAGTGCCGGTGACATGCAGGCGCTTCAGTTTGTCAGCCAGCATGCGGACATGGTGGGACTGTCTTTTGCAGAAAGCGCCGGGGATGTATTTTATTTGCGCGAACAGCTGAAACGCCACGGCGCCGGTGATGTACCCATCATCGCCAAGATCGAAACAGCCCGCGCAGTAAAAAACCTGCCGGATATTATCAGTGGATCGCTGGCGCGCAATATCCAGCTGGGAATTATGGTCGCCCGCGGGGACCTGGCGATCGAACTGGGCAGTGTCCGCATGGCGGAGATCCAGGAAGAAATCCTGTGGGTATGCGAGGCAGCGCATATTCCGGTCATCTGGGCGACCCAGGTATTTGAATCGCTGGCGAGGAAAGGCATTGCATCGCGTCCGGAAATTACCGATGCCGCCATGTCGGCGCGGGCAGAATGTGTCATGCTGAACAAGGGACCCTATATCGACTATGCCGTGTCCATCCTCAGCGAGGTCCTGCAACGCATGGGCGCCCATCAATACAAGAAGATTTCACGGCTGCGCGCCCTGCACTGGTAATACCACCCACTGAAAGGCCGGCGTCCTGGCGTTGCCTGCGAGCGACAGGGTGAATTCAACGTCCATCAGTACAATAGCGCCGCTGCCTGCCCGTTTTAAATCCCCGATCTCGCGGTCAGCGCGCCCCTGTCCTGCAGAGATCTGCTGATTGACCCGCTTGCCCGTCAGGTACACTCCGCACCCGTTTGAATCAAGGATGACAAAAACGCCCCACCTGCGCGCATTTGTCACATCTAAACGCCATTCCAGTTGTTGACAGCATTCACATAATTTTATATATAAATCAGTAAGATATAATGCAATGTCTCGCATTGTCCAGGATGGCATACCTATTGCAATCAGTATATGTTTATATTGGTATATGTTAATATGCGCAACATACATGGAGAGCCGGACTGAGGACAGGATTGAGTACAGCATACAGCCACTCTGCGAGCGGGCATGGCATCAGCAGCGCCGGACACGCGCTTGTCGATGTGCCCGGCTTCTCGCTCCAGCCGACTGTTCAGGCAGTGCTTCAGTTCCCGGCTGTGTCACATGACGGCTCTCCCCGGATCGCTCTCATGCGCAATGCAACAGTGACAGCTGCACAGGTGAATTTAACGCATGGACTGTGATGATTTACTGATATGCATGTTAGGCGCCCTGGCAATGCTTGTCATGCTTGCGGTCGTACCCGTGGTTTTGTACTGGCTGTGGAGCGGACTGGCTGGATGAACGCAGTGATGGATTTACGCAATTTTGCGGGGCTATGCCCGGTAACACAGATAGAGGGAAAGGAGGTTGTATGCCAAATATCATGATCAAACTCTTGCATCGTGCAAAAATGTGCCCAGTGGCTTGTGGGCTCAAGATACTTTTGTTACTGCTGCTGGTCAGCGCACTTGTTATCGCGCTCTTCTTCAAGAACGACATGTCAATCTATACCTATGTCGGATTCATGGCTGCCATTGGCTATGTCGCGATTCTGGCCATTGCCACCAACGGGAATTGCCGGCTCAAGCTCGGCGAAGAAGACCAGTAGACGCAGCGACTGTGCAGCGGTCAATGCATCATGCCGGTTTTTTGCAAAGTCCGCTGCGGCGGGCGCCTTGTCAAATGCAGCATTCAGGCGGCGGCATTGCTTGCGACGACCTGCAACGGCTTGCCCGTCCTGCCA